>Ga0210024_1000043_pt1 | contig 97376 bp, 95 predicted proteins | sample CryGeymeta201525_FD_183988 | JGI IMG/M metagenome (GOLD analysis project Ga0210024, IMG submission 183988) | Groundwater microbial communities from Crystal Geyser aquifers in Utah, USA - Crystal Geyser metaG 2015-25 (SPAdes) (version 2) | ecosystem: Environmental > Aquatic > Deep subsurface >...
ACTAAAACCAAACAATTATGAAAAACACATTTTACTTTATAATCATTTTCGCAGCGCTACTTTTAAGCTGCCAAGAAAAACAGCAAACCGCAACCGAAACCGATTGCAAATCAACCTATTTCGATTATTCAAAAAGTGAGGACCAAAAAACCGGAGGTATTAAAATGATTCCTATTACTACACCAAAAGGAACATTTAATGTTTGGACAAAACGAGTTGGAAACAATCCTAAAATAAAAGTTTTGTTGCTTCATGGTGGACCGGGTGGCACCCACGAATTCTTTGAAAATTTTGATGGCTATTTACCTAAAGAAGGTATTGAATACATTTATTATGATCAACTGGATTCCTATTATAGTGATAAGCCAAATGATTCAACTCTTTGGACAACGGAGCATTTTGTTGAAGAAGTTGAGCAAGTCCGTCAAGCATTAAATATGGACAAAAGTAATTTCTACCTTTTTGGTCAATCCTGGGGTGGTATACTTGCCATGGAATACGCATTAAAATACCAAGACCATCTAAAAGGTTTGATCATTTCTAATATGATGGCAAGCATACCTGCTTATGAAAAATATGCTGCTGAAGTATTAGGACCTCAACTGCCACCAGATGTTTACAAAGAGATTAAGGATATGGAGGCTATAGAAGATTTTTCAAACCCAAGATACACGGAATTAGTGAATCAATACTACTATACCAAACACGTGTTACATTTGCCTTTAAATGAATGGCCAGAATTTATCAATCGTGCCTTTTCACACCTCAACCCCAACATTTACATCTACATGCAAGGTTATAGCGAATTTGGTGTGACTGGTAATGCCACTTTAAAAGGATGGGATGTTTCCAACAGACTCAAAGAATTAAGCATCCCTACTTTAATGATTGGTGGAAAATATGATACCATGGATCCAAAATATATGGAATGGATGAGTACAGAAGTACAAAGAGGCCGCAGTGTAACTACCAATGGCGCCCATTGTTCACAATATGACGACCCAGAAACCTATTTTTCAGGATTGATAAAATTTATAAAAGATGTAAACAACAACACATTTTAAATAATTAAATTAGTTAACCAACCAAAACCAACCAATTATGCATTTAAAACAATCTCTCATTATTGCGGTAACACTCGTAATAATTTCTGTAACCGCTTGGGAACTCTTCTGGCGTTCCCAAGGAGTTTATCCAACTTTAGACGACAACGAAGCCCTTTGGGCCAACCAACGAGCCCGAGTAGAAAAAGCCACGAATAATGATATTCTGCTTATGGGATCTTCAAGAGTGCTTTTTGATATGCAATTAGACCAGTGGCAGGAACAAACGGGTATTCGACCTATTCAATTAGCATCTGTTGGAAGTTCGCCGTTACCAATATTTCATGATGTTGTTGAGAATACTAAGTTTAATGGAACCATCTTAGTTGGTGTAACTCCTGGATTATTTTTTTCAACAACAAATCCCGATGCACAACCTTGGCAATGGCCACAATCTAAAGTCGATTTTTATAAAAAAAGAACCTATGCCCAGATGTCCAATCACTTATTATCAATACCGCTTCAAAAAAATTTGGCTTTTATAAGTGAAGACCAAGGGGTTGATGGTGTAAAATTAAAAGAATTATTAGGAAAAATTTCCATTGGAAATAGAGTCGTTGATTCTATGCCACCTTTTCATGCATTTGGTGAAATTGCATTGGATAGAAATTTAAAAATGAAACAAATTACAGTTACTGATACTGCTTATGCAAATTCTGTCATTAAAGTATGGCGGTTTTTTATGAAAGCGGCTGCTAGTGGTCCGCCACCTGATAAGGCATCAACTATGGCTTTCTTTTTAAAAGACCTTAAAAAGTTTAAAGCTCGTGGCGGACAAGTTATTTTAGTAAGATGTCCATCAAGTGGTAGTCTTAGATTTGGAGAAAATATGGGAGTTCCCAGAGCAAATTTTTGGGATGATTTAGTAAAACAATCTCATGTAAAAGCCTATCATTTTGAGGATTATGAATCTTTGAAAAACCTTAAATGTCCAGAAGAATCACATCTTTCTGGTAAAGACGCAGCCTATTTCACAACAGAAATCGTGAAAATCATGAAAGCCGATGGCGCTTTAACCAACCTTAAAACCAACTAATTATGTTATTCAACTCCTTAAGTTTCGTGGTGTTTTTAGTGATTGTTTTGGCACTGTATTATTCAAAACTTTTTAATTGGACCAGTAAAAAACGTATGTTGCTTTTTGCCAGTTATGTGTTTTATGGATTGTGGAATCCACCTTTGGTGATCTTACTTTGGATATCAACCATGGTAGATTGGGTTGCTGGAAAAAAACTAGCCGTTGAAGACAACCAAAAAAGGCGTAAGCTATGGCTTATGTTGAGTATGTTTGTAAATCTAGGATTTCTGGCATTCTTCAAATACCGCGATTTTCTGCTGGACAATTTCACAACTGTTGTAAACACTTATGGGTATGGTTATCAAACCCAGCCTATGGATATCATTCTTCCAATGGGAATATCGTTCTACACTTTCCAGACCATGTCCTACACCATCGACATGTATTTAAGACGCACCGAACGCGCCAAAACCTTTTTGGATTTTGCCTTGTATGTCACGTTCTTCCCACAATTGGTTGCTGGTCCTATTGTAAGAGCTCAGGATTTAATTTCACAATTTTATGAAGAAAAAAGAGCCACAGTCAATCAGTTTATCTGGGGTATATTTTTGTTGACTTTAGGCCTTTTTCAAAAAGTAGTGATGGCAGACACCTTACTTTCTGATGCTGTTGATACGGTTTATGGATCTGATAAAATTTTAAACTTTTGGGATGCTTGGATGGGCACTTTAGCCTTTTCTGGTCAGATATTTTTTGATTTTGCTGGTTACTCAACCTGTGCCATTGGCATTGCTTTAATGTTGGGCATTATCTTACCAGATAACTTTAAATATCCTTATGGATCCTTAGGTTTTTCAGATTTATGGAAACGTTGGCATATAACCTTATCCTCTTGGTTAAGAGATTATTTGTACATTCCTTTAGGTGGCAACAAACATGGTGTGGTTAGAATGTATGCCGCACTTATGATTACTATGTTATTGGGTGGCCTTTGGCATGGCGCTGCATGGACCTTTATTGTCTGGGGCGGTTTACATGGTTCGTATCTTATTTTAGAACGGTTACAGCGTCAATATTTACCTTTTAAAATAACCAAATGGAACGGCATGTTTCTGGCATTTACAACCTTTACTTGCGTTAACATTACCTGGGTATTTTTTAGAGCAAAAGAATTTAAAACCGCCTGGAATATGATTACGTCCATGTTTTATTTAAATCCTGAGGGAGAAAAAGTTCTCACCTCTTTTGACATTTTAAAAGTTGGGATGGTTATTGGCTTGCTTTTTATCTGTCATTGGTTTATGCGAAATACGTCTGTTGAAGCCGTTTCAAAAAGACTTTCCCCTATAGTCTTAGCGGTAGTTTGGGCTGTTATGTTTTTCCTTGTGGTTATTTCTCAAGGCAGCGGAGAACAGTTTATCTATTTTCAGTTTTAATTAATTAAAAAATTAGCTTTTTATGAATAAGGGAAAGTCAACTAGAATAGAATCCATTGATATTTTAAGAGGTTTGGTAATGATTATTATGGCTCTCGACCATACACGAGATTATTTTTACTACGGTTCGTTTTTAGGAAATCCAACCGATTTGGAAACAACCACACCCATACTTTTCTTTACCCGGTTTATAACCCATTTTTGTGCCCCTGTTTTTATTTTTCTGGCTGGAACATCGGCTTTTCTCTATGGAAGCAAAAAACCCAAACCAGAACTATTTAAATTTTTATTTACACGTGGACTTTGGCTTATCTTTTTAGAAATTGCTCTGAACAACCTTATTTGGACTTTTGACTTATTTCATGATAAATTAATTCTACAAGTTATCTGGGCCATTGGTTTTAGCATGATTTGCTTGTCCTTTTTAGTGTACCTGCCAAAAAAAGCAATCCTGCTTATTGGGTTTGTTTTGGTGGCAGGTCATAATTTATTGGATGGCATTGTCATGGAAGGTAAAAATTTCACCTCAGTTATCTGGTATTTACTACATCAACAGCAGCGCATCTTAAACTTTGGGCCATTTGATCTAGCCGTTTTTCATTATCCTGTAATACCTTGGATTGGCTTAATGGCGCTTGGCTATTGCTTTGGCACCTTTTACAAAGAGGAATTTGATGTTTCAATAAGAAAAAAATGGTTGTTAATTTTAGGCTTTGGTGCCATGGCATTATTTTTCATTTTAAGAGGCATAAATATTTATGGAAATCTGATCCCTTGGTCTTTTCAAAAAAATACTACGTTTACAATATTGTCATTTTTTAACGTTACAAAATATCCACCTTCTTTGAGCTATTTGCTCATAACCATGGGGCCATCATTATTGTTTTTATATGCTGTAGAAAACTATAAAAATAGGGCTACCCAATTCCTATTAGTGTTTGGCAGAGTGCCTCTTTACTTTTATTTTATACATGTCCTTTTAATTCATTTTTTAGCCATCGTTGGCATACTTATTTTTGGAGGAAATTGGCAGGATATGATTTTTATTGGACCTGATTTTTCAGCAAATTTACTTCAATATGGCTACTCTATAGGGGTTGTTTACCTAGTATGGATTGCTGTTATTCTCCTACTTTATCCCTCCTGTAAAAAATATATGCTCTATAAAGCAACCCATAAAGATAAGTGGTGGTTAAGCTACTTGTAAATTTTAAAAAATGACAAAGATTAGCCATTAACTTAATTTAAAAAATACTGAATATATAACCAACACCTATAACATGATTCAACCAATAAAAACAGAAAACAGAATTTTTTACCTTGATATTTTAAGAGGCATTGCCATCTTTTTTATTTTCTCTGCCAACATTGTTTATTTTTCTGGATACTTTGATTTTCCAAAAGAAGCACGCCTAACTTCTACACTATTTATTTTTGACGACTATTTAGATTTTATACTCTATGCGCTTGTTGATGGAAAATTCTATTCTATTTTCTCATTGCTATTTGGTATTGGTTGTGCCATACAATACCATAATTTAACAAAAAACAACAAACCCTTTGCGCCATTTTTTAGACGAAGAATGTCGTGGCTTTTAGTGTTTGGTTTAATTCATTTATTGCTTTTTTGGGCTGGAGACATCTTAACTTTGTATGCTTTACTTGGTTTTGTTTTGATTGGGTTTGTAAATTTTAGCAATAAAAAGCTATTGTACTTCGCAGGCATTCTAATACTGCTACCTATACTAAACTGGGTAATTATTTACATATTAGGATGGAATTACCCATCATTTTTTTTCTATTTAAATGGACGCTATTTTGAATATTTTAATCTACCGGTCCTTGAATTTGATGGTTTAAAAATGACCGATTTTAAAGCTTGGCTGTTAAACGAGAGCTTACTGGATTTCTTTAAAATGAACATAGGAAATTCATTGATACGAATTGGTGGCATTCTTGATGAAGGCCGTATTTTTAAAGTGCTGGGTATTTTCTTAATAGGGCTCTGGGCCGGACGAAAAATAATTCATGAAAATCTATTAGAAAACACTAATTTTTTAAAAAAAGCAGCTTTTTGGGGATTTTGCATAGGGTTGCCCATCAGTTTATTTAGAGCCTACATTCATTTTTATATAGATAAATCGGCCATTTGGGAATTAACTTATACCATCTCTTATGCCTTTGGAACAGTACCGCTCGCTTTGGGTTATGCCGCTTTGCTGGCCCTCATTTATAAAAAGATGCCATTTTTATTTGGTTTTGCTTTCGTTGGAAAAATGGCACTCTCAAACTATTTATTCCAAACAGCATTAGCAACCATTATTTTTTATGGTATAGGTTTTGGTTTTGCCGGAAAACTTGGTTTCTCAGTAATTTTTGCTATGGCTGTTGTAATTTACAGCGCTCAAGTATTACTCAGTATTTGGTGGTTAAAGCATCATAAATTTGGCCCCATGGAATGGCTATGGAGACAATTGACTTACAGAACATTAACCAATAAAAACAATGGATAGATTAGTTTTTTTTTTGAATAAATTAGGACATGATTAAACTCTTTAGAAACATCAGCCAAAACCTTCTCGTAGGAGGTGAAACTAACAAGTATTTCAAATACGCCATTGGTGAGATCATACATATTGCAATAACTCAAAAATATAACCTAAATTTAAATGCCACGACGTATCCTTCCCCTCTTGGGAGGGGCTAGGGGTGGGTATGCACACGATGAGAAAAATAATACCATATAATCCAGCCCTTGTTGACTTGGCCAAAAAATTGCGCAATAACATGACCTTGGGAGAAATAGCCCTTTGGCGGGAAATAAAGAACAAAAAACTTGGTGTCAGCTTTAGCCGACAAATACCAATTGATGAATATATTGTTGATTTTTATGGCAAAGACTTGCAGTTGGCAATAGAAGTGGATGGTTCAATTCATTTTGAAGATGGGCAGCAAGAAAAGGATACTTATCGCCAAAAACGCTTGGAATCTTTAGGCGTAAATTTCATGCGTTTTAGTGATTTGGATGTAAAAAATAATTTAAGTTTTGTATTGAATCAAATAAAGGAAAAAATCGAAAACCTAAAAAACCCACCCCTAGCCCCTCCCAAGAGGGGAACAGCTCAGTAATTATGATTAAAATATTTAGAAACATTCGTAAAAAACTACTCGAACAGGGTAAAACAGCCAGCTATATCAAATACGCAATTGGCGAAATAATCTTGGTGGTGATTGGTATTTTGATCGCTCTTCAAATTAACAATTGGAATGATACCAGAAAAATTAGAAAATCAGAACAAGAAATCCTGCAAAATTTAAAAAGTGAGTTAATCATTAATAAGATAGCATTAGAAAAAATTTACAACTCACACCTAGATGCTTTTAATTCTGGCATTACCCTATTAAAACTATTCAATACAGATATTTTAACTATGCCTATAAATAAATTAGATTCTATCCTAGCCCAATTTGAAATGAGTAGAACTTTCGAGGTAAGCGATGGTTATATTAAATCATTACTAGCATCCGGAAAAGTTGACTATATTCAAAATTCCGTTCTAAAGACATTTGTTGGTGCTTTTGATGGACAAGTTATTGATGCCACTGAAGAAATTATACCTATGAAAAAATTATTTGAAGACCGTTTATGGCCTTTAATAGATGGCAAAATTAATAGCTCAAACAGGATACGTAACCTTTCTGGTTATTCAAACCTTCCCATTGGTGCCTACACTTCCAATTATACTTGGTTTTTTGAAAATCGTGAAATTGAAGATATTTTAAGTAACATTATGGCCTGGAGATTAGATTTAATGGATGATGAAAAAACCTTTTTAGATAACATTAACAAAATGATAAAAAGTATTGATAACGAACTAAACCAATGATAAAACTCTTTCGCAACATCCATTATCGAAACAAAATTTTACGAAGTAAAATCAAATGTCCAGTGGACATTTGGTTGAGATAGCCGCTTGTGGGAAGGCTCAAACTAACAATATATGCTATGATTAAATTATTTAGAAATATTAGAAAGCAATTGCTTGAACAAGGCAAAACAACCAATTACCTAAAATACGCTATTGGCGAAATTGTATTGGTGGTCATTGGTATTTTGATTGCTTTACAGATTAATAACTGGAATGAAGACAGAAAGGAAAAACATGTTATGAAATTAGCCTTGAACTCGCTAATTGAAGATCTAAAACAAGACTCCATACAATTGAATGCTAATATAAAAAGCATCCAAGAAGACATGCAACGTCTAGATAAATTTAGGGAACGATTATCAAAACCCGAAGCCAACATTGATACTTTAAAACACATAGCACGCTATGAATATCTGCCATTTTTCAACCCTAGTAACGAACTAAATAGAAATACCATTGTCTCTTTATTGAGCACTGGTAATCTAGACTTATTTGATGATGTCATAAAAAATGAAATCTTAAAGCATAATTCCAAACAATTAACCCTTATAAAAGTTATGGATGAAAATGTTCAGATTTTTCTAACAACTCAAAGTACTACAGGCATCATTCCCCAAAGTGAAAACCCAGCTTTAGAAATGGCCGCAATAAAAGGGCCTTTATTAGATGCCTACTGGAATAACCTTAACGATACTGATTTAATAAACAGAATGATGATTACTATATCACAAAAAAAAATGATGCAGTATATTATAGAACTCCAAAAAGAAGACCTATATAAAGAAACGTTGAGAATGATTGATTTGCTTAAAAACTATCAAAACACATTATGATTAAACTCTTTAGAAATATTCGTCAAAACCTTCTCAATGAAGGAAAAACATCCAAGTATTTTAAATATGCCATTGGTGAAATTGTACTTGTGGTAATTGGTATTTTGATTGCTTTACAGATTAATAATTGGAATGAAACAAGAAAGGACAAAAAAAAGGAAATTGTTTTTCTGCAACAAATACACAAAGAGTTTATAGAAAACAAAGCACAGTTTTTAAGTATAAAAGATTTTCACGCAAAATCGCTCAAGAGTTGCAACTGGATGATTGCTCATCAACCCTTTAAAACGGTTCCGATTGACTCTCTTCGGCATCATTCGCTTTGGTCTAGGGTTTCATACACTTTTGATCCTTCACAAAGCAGCGTAAAATCATTAATAAGCACAGGAGCTATCGATCTTATTCAGGATTTGGAGCTTAGGGAAGCACTCATTGGTTGGCAAGATTTGGTTGAGGATTATCTGGAAGAGGAAAAAGAAATGCGGGAATTCACTGTTAGCCATGTTATTACCTTCTCTTTAAACAATTTTAAATTGTACAATGAGGAAGAGCGATTTGACGAAGTACTAAATTTTGACCAAGACCAATTCCACAAATACCTAAACCTTATTGCCAGAAAAAAGAAAATGCTCGAAGAAATTTTAGACGGCTTCTCGGATAAAAAATATGGAGAATCGCAGAGTGAAATTGAAAAGGTAATGATGGCCATGGATTTAATGATTGAACGCACTAACTAGACTTCATTAAATTAGTAAAAAGAACCTATCAATTTAAATTAAAACAGTTTATGATAAAACTCTTTAGAAACATCCATTATCGAAACAAAATTTTACAAAGTAAAATCAAATGACCGGTGGACATTTGGTTGAGATAGCCGCTTGCGGGAAGGCTCAAACTAACAACATATGCTATGATTAAATTATTTAGAAATATTAGAAAGCAATTACTAAACCAAGGCAAAACCACCAATTACCTAAAATACGCCGTTGGTGAAATTGTATTGGTGGTAATTGGTATTTTGATTGCTTTACAGATTAATAATTGGAATCAAAACAGAAATAACACTGCTGAAGAATTAAAAATATTAAAATCATGTAAAACAGGACTAGAAATAGATCTTGAAGATATTGACCATAATATTAAAAGACATAAAAACTCAATTGCATCAACAGATTTGATTTTGCAGATGCTAAAGGACAATAAAAAATATGATGATTCTGTAGCGTATCACTTTAGCAAGATCATGTTGCCTACATTCTTTGTTCATTCTACCAGCGCTTTTGAAACTTTAAAAGCAAAAGGTATTGATATAGTGTCAAATGAAATTTTGAGAAATAAAATAATACAGGTATATGATAATGGTTATACCTTTTTTCTTGAATTTGAGAAAGATCACAATAATCAATACACATGGGGTTTAAATACAATTTTCAATACCCGCTTTGAAGATTCCTTTTATTATGATGTAAGCTCTGCCTCGTTATCGGGAAAAATTATACCACTAAATTTTGATAGTCTAAAAAATGATCAAGAGTTTCTTTACTATTTAAAATCATTGAGAAACAGAAATATTGTGTTTATAAATTTTCAATATAAAAAACTAAGAATTCTGGTTGTTGAACTGATAGCGCTTTTAGATAAAGAAATTAAAAAAATAGAAGCTAGTTAATTATGATAAAACTTTTTCGTAACATCCGTCAAAACCTTCTAGCAGAAGGTAAAACTTCAAAATATTTTAAATACGCCATTGGTGAAATTGTGCTTGTGGTAATAGGTATTCTCATTGCTTTACAAATTAATAATTGGAATGAGAACAAAAAAACAGATTTAAAAATTAAAAACTCACTGGAAGCCTTAAGAAGTGATTTAATACAAGATACTTTACTAATAATTGAAAGGCAACCTTTTATAATAGAACAATATCAACTTAATGAGTCTCTAAGAGCAAGAGTTGCAAAACCTTATGCTACTTTAGACACTTTAATACAAATTATGCATCATCAGTTTAACCCAAATTGGAGTGCTCAAATTATATATAATACAAACGCCTATAATAGTCTTAACCAAACGGGTTTAATAGAAAACCTTTCTGATTCACTTAAGACAAACATTAAGAATTTTTACAATAAGAAGTTCTCTCTTTATGGAAGAGTTGAACAAACTACTAATGATTATAGAGAAAAAATCACATCCTATGTCAATACCTATACTTTTGGCTCCACACCTATTCATGACCAAGGTAAACTCATTGATTCATTAGTTTGGAAAAAAATAAATCCCGGGCATCTTGCAGCTACCTTTCAAGGCACCAGTAATTTTAAGAGAATCCTCTTTACAGAAACCAGAGAAGAAATGGATTATTCTCTTACTAATTCTAAAAAATTATTACAGCAGATAAATAATTATTTGAAAGAAAAATGATCAAACTCTTTAGAAACATCCGTCAAAACCTTCTAAAAGAAGGAAAAAAAGCAAAGTACTTCAAATATGCTGTTGGAGAAATTGTATTGGTGGTGATTGGTATTTTAATTGCCTTGCAGATAAATAATTGGAATGAAGACCAAGCAAATACGATCATTGAAAGAAACTATATGAAAAATCTTTTGGAAGACTTACAAAACGATTCCAAAATATATTCCAGCTATGCAAAAAACAATATTGTCGTCTATCAATATATTGATTCATTGGTTGTTTATCTAAAAAGTCCCGAAAGAAAAGAGTACACAAGTAAGACCAGTTATTGGGCCAGAATGATGACCACAAAATTTAGCCGTGCTCAACCAGTTGAGCGTACATTTGAGCAAATGAAAAGTTCTGGACAATTAAAACTTATTAAAAACCATAAAGTTGCTGATGGTATTTCTCAGTACTATAACTCCTTATCTGAACTACAACAATACAATGAAGCCGCTATCCTATGGCTGGCCGATTATTTAAAAACCGTTGGGAAAGTTTTTGATGGCGAGGTCTTGCTCAAAATCTTAAAAGAACGAAAACACCAAAACACAGATGCCTCAACCCTAATTACAGAAGATAGAGAAACCATTAACGAACTTTTGTCGAGTGCCCAATATATTTATGGTGTCGTAAAAATATCAGAAATTGTTTGTGATAAACGGAAAGAGGCAGCTTTAGATTTAATAGAGCTTATTAAAAAAGAATATCAATATGAATAACGCCATTGACTATGCTAAAGCTCTTCCGAAAAATCCGCAAAAAACTCATCGAACAATCCAAAGTTCGCAATTATTTTCTCTATGCCCTTGGCGAGATTGTTTTAGTAGTTATTGGTATTTTAATCGCCCTTCAATTGAATATTCAAAAAGAAGAAGCCAAAGAAAAGCAAGCTACAGAGCAGCTTTTAATAGGTATTCAGGCCGATTTAAAATTGGAAGTTGCGCGTATTGAATTTCTTCAGGCCTATTATGGCGGTATTACAGAGGGCATACAACAAATTCTCTTAAATTATCAACAAAAAGAAAGTAATACCAACCAAGAGCTCGGGCAATTTTTTCTAAATACTTTTGAATTCCGAAAATTTTCCAAGTTTAACACCAATTATCAAACACTTTACGGCAGTGGTCTACTTCAGGAAATTGAAGACAGAACACTTTCAGAAGACATCATCACCTACTACTCCATTCAATTTTTAGAGTGGTCTTTAGAAATTTACCAGCAAAAGGCCGGCGCCTTTAATTTCAACAACGCTACACAGTTTGATCCACTTGACAAACTGTTAAGAAGCAGCAATTATCAACATATTCCTAATTTTAAATTGAATGTAAATGATGCATACGCAACCAACTTTAAAGAATTAATCAAAGCACCTGAAGTATTAAACTTCCTTACAGACCTGTTACATCAGAGTGAATTGGTTTTTTCAAACCTTAAAAACTATAAAGAAACAAACCTCGCTCTATCAAACCGAATTCAAAAATACCTTAAACCATGATAAAATTCTTTCGAAAAATCCGTCAAAACTTACTTATGGAAAACAAAACCTCCAAATACTTTAAATACGCCATTGGAGAAATTGTGCTTGTTGTGATTGGGATTTTAATTGCACTTCAAATCAATACTTGGAACGAACATCAAAAAGCAATTAAAAAAGAAACAGAGGCAATAAACTCATTAAAACAAGAAATTATCAGCAATATTGAAAAGTTAGAAGGAGTTTTAACACTTAACGAGACCTATTTAATTGAAACAGACTCCATTCTAGATTTATTAAATAGAGATTTAAAAGAATTACCTGCCTCAAAAATTGCTAGATTATTCGATTATGAATCAATTGTTTTTGACATTCCGGAATTGGATAATATCATTGAATTAAATTCTGAACTTCTTATTAAAAGAAAAGAACTGATTTCAGAGTTTAGAGAACTTAAATTTACATTTAATCGAGAAAAGGAAAGTCAGTCTTTTTTAAATGAATTTTGGAGCTCTAAAGTGACAAGTTTTTTTATTTCCTGTGGTATTTATTTAATACCAAACAATAACAAAGAAAATATTCTAACTATTCATGAGATGACAAATAATGGCTACTCATTAAAACAATTAACAGCGCTTATTAATGCCAAACAAGGTCTTCAAAAAGTTTGGAGAAGAGATCAACAAATTACTTTAGAAAAGTCAAAAGAAGTACTGAAACTATTAAATAATCCATCAAATGATTAAACTCTTTAGAAACATCCGAAAAAAAACTCCTGCTACAAGGCAAAACCAGCAACTACCTAAAATACGCCATTGGCGAAATTGTACTCGTGGTGATTGGTATTTTGATTGCTTTACAAATTAATAATTGGAATACCAATACCATTAGAAAAGCGGATGAACGAAAAATATTGATTGAACTACAAAAAGGTTTGGAACTGGATAGGGATAAAATGGTGGTCGATCTGGCTTCATGCAAAGTAGCGGTTGAAAAAATGAAGCAATTGCAAACCTTGCTAAAAGACAAAAACTATGGTTATCATAAAGACTTGGATACGCTGTTTGGCCAAGTTTATGGCATCAGAAAATTGGTTTTAAATAACGCCTTTTACGAAGACCTAAAATCGTCTAGTTTACGGATTATAAACAATGAAGATATCCGATTACAAATCGTTCAACTTTTCGAGCAGAATTATAAAGGACTAAGCGATATTTTTTACGTTGCAGAACCGTCTATCAACTAAGTCATAAGACCTTATTATCTCTCTAATTTTCACGATATAGAATTTATAAAGAAAGCCACACCCAACAGCTTTGATTGGGTATGGAACGACACCTACTTTCAAAACATAGTGGATTTCAGAATAATTGCCATTACCTCTAATCAAGTGATGGCTTATGAGAAAGCGCTGCCTAAAATAAACGAAATCATAGAGGCTATTGATGTTTATTTAAAACTTTAAATATGATAAAACTCCTCCGAAAAATCCATTATCGAAACAAAATTTTACGAAGTAAAATCAAATGTCCAGTGGACTCCCGATAGTTATCGGGATGGTTAAGATAGCCGCTTGCGGGAAGGCTCAAACTAACAGTATATGCTATGATTAAATTATTCAGAAATATTAGAAAACAATTGCTTAAAGAAGGCAAAACCGCCAATTACCTTAAATACGCCATAGGCGAAATTATCCTGGTGGTGATTGGTATTTTGATTGCTTTACAGATTAATAATTGGAATGAAAAACGAAAAAATAATCATCAGGAATTAATCATTCTTGGAAATATTCTTCAGGACTTGAAAAATGATAAAATTGGTTTAAATAAAATAATTGAGAGAAGAATAAGTAAAGCCTCTTCAGCCGATATAATGGTCAGTTATTATGATGGAGAAAAAATAAAAAATCTTTCAGATTATTATTTCCATTGGACCAATGTATTATATTGGGAAGCACATTATCCAAGAAACATTGCATTTAAAGAGTTAGTAAATTCAGGAAATATGTCAATCATTAAAAATGCCGAAATCAGAAATTCGCTACTCGAAATAAATGCCTCCTATGAAGAACTCTTTTCAGTGAGGCAACATATGTATGATGATTACACATTATATCTATACAGTTCCTATGCAGGAATCATAGATTATGGTGATGGCATAAAAGTTTGGTCAAATCCGAATGTAACAATAGAATTATCAGAAGAAGATGTTTCTGTTGCCTTGAAAAACAAGACCATCAAAAATGGATTTATTTTAGCATCATTTAATAATAACGGACTTAAAGAACAACTGATTCGAATTTTAAAACATGTTGAATTAACCATTTCTTACATTGAAAAAGAAATTAACGACAACCACGAAAATTAATGATAACACCCTATAAATTTTAGAAATTTATATCCGTAATTCATCAGAGCCAGAACACTAAAGGAGAAAAAAAACCAGTAGTTATTGACCAAACTAGAAGTAAAACATTAACTTTTTATAAATACAATGAGCAAAAATAAAATAGTAACTTGTGTTTATGAACGGTTTTGATATTGTTATGGTAATTGCCATTATCCTTTTTGCCAGATTAGGTGTGAGGCTTGTTACGGGTTATATAAAAATGAAGAAGGATTCTAAAAAAGAAAACAACAACTAAATAGTAACATTATTCCTTTATAGTTCCCATAAAATGATTGACTTTTGGGTTGATGGGATTTCCCGAAGTTCTTCTAAAAGACGCTATCTGTCCGGAATGCCAAATGGCATCTGCAATTGGCCCATTAATATTATTCCAAAAAGGTATTTCTCGTTCTCCAAAAATAATTTTATACTGCGAAATATCATCACTCAATCTCAATACATCTGCAGCCGTTTTAAGATTCATTAAGGTTTGAATACGAATATCATTAAACGTCATTTCTAACATATCATTTTTTGAATTAGGCTGTTTCAAGGTAGCATTAACAATCACATTTGACAAATTATAAATATGTTCAACGGTTTCTTTTGTAGAACGCACATCTTCATTAGGTTTATATGCTAAGTCTATTTCTGTCAAGCCTTCTGTTGCCCAATAATATCTAAACCCTAAACCATCTATTAATCTGGCAGCAACAGTTCCTGCCGTGTAAGAATCAGGATATTCAGGGATTTCATAATAGGGTAATTTGTGCTGGGAAACATTTTGAGCTTTCATATTATTCATGAGCGAAACAAAAATAAAAACAAAAATAAGGGTTCTCATATATCAAATCTAAAATTAATTTTATTTAAAGTAGAATCAAATCGTATTAATTAAAAATAATATGATTGTTATACTTAAAATTTACATGACAAATGTCATTGGTTATAAATATAAACTAATTTATATTAGATTATATTTTTTTACATAGAAAATGGTAATCCTTGGTCTAAACTTTTATTTTCATGACTCTACAGCTTGTTTAGTTATTGATGGCAAATTAGTAGTAGCAATTGAAGAAGAGCGTCTTAATAGAGACAAACATACCAGGAACTTTCCCCAGAAAGCCATTGAACGCTGTCTCAGTATTGCAAAACTAGAATACAATGATATAGATCATATTGCAATTTCAATAAGGCCAACCTTCAATTTGAGTAGAAAACTATTTTATTTCTCAAAGCATCTTAACATCTTTAAATCTTTTATAAACCATGAATTTGTTCATGGTTATAGCAAACGCAAAGATTTTTGGAATTGGTTTAAATACCATTGGATAAATAAAAAATCCGGACCAAAAGTACATTTAATCCCTCATCATTTATGCCATGCTCCTGGGTCATTTTTGGTATCACCGTACAATGAAGCGGCATTACTGGGAATAGATGGCTCTGGTGAATGGGCAACTAGCTGGTTAGGATACGGAAAAGTTAACAAAATTGAATGTTTTAATCAAAGTTTTTTTCCACACTCTTTGGGCTCTTTTTATGAAACTGTTACACAATTTTGTGGTTTTAGAACAAGTTATGATGAAGGAAAAACAATGGGATTGGCTCCAATGGGAGATTCAACTATATTTAAAGATGAAGTAGAAAAGATTATTAAAGTTGATAAAAATGGAGGAATTCGTATAGATCTTAGCTATTTCAACTTTCAAAACATGCATTGGAAACGATTTTCTCCAAAATTTATTAAAATTTTTGGAGAACCACGTAAAACTGGAGAAGATTTTAAAAAACACCATATGGATGTAGCAGCAGCATTTCAAAAAGTTTTAGAAGATAAAGTTCTTGAGATTTGCAACATCCTCTACGAAAAAACCAAAGCTGATTATTTAGTGATTTCTGGTGGTGTATCTTTAAATAGTGTTATGAATGGAAGGATTGTTAGAGAAAGTAATTTTAAAGATGTTTATGTAATGCCCGCAGCTGGAGACAATGGCACTGCTATAGGAGCGGCTTTCTATCTTTATAACGGTATTTTTAATAAGCCAAGGGTTTATAGGCATTTAAACCCATACGTTGGGACAAGTTATACCAACAATGACATAGAGATAGCTCTTAAACGTGCAAAACTCACCTATAAATATTACGAAGATATTTGTGAAAAAACTGCTTCATTATTGGAAGAGGGCAAAATACTTGGATGGTTTCAAGGTCCTATGGAAATTGGACCAAGAGCATTAGGCAGTAGAAGCATATTGGCAAACCCAGCATTTCCTGAAATGAAAGATAAAATAAATGCAGAAGTTAAGTTTAGAGAAGCCTATAGGCCGTTTGCGCCATCGGTTATTTTAGAAGCTAAAAATGAATTCTTTGATCTTCAGGTAGAAGACCCTTTTATGTTAAAGGTTTGTAACGTTCTTAAGGAGAAGCAAAAAATAATACCCACAGTTACACACGTTGACGGGAGCGCTAGGCTACAAACCGTAACAAGAGAACTTCATCCTAGATATTACGATGTAATTAAAAAATTAGGTCATAAAACAGGAATCCCCGTAGTGTTGAATACAAGTTTTAATATTCAAGGAGAACCAATCGTAGAATCGCCGGTTGATGCCATTAAATGCTTTTATTCAAACGGCTTAGATGCTCTGGTTATGGGTAATTATGTATTAATTAAAAATTAACTCCGTATTTATCAAACAAATACATAAGAGAAGCCATCGTGGCTGCTCCAAGTTCTAGCTCTCGTTTATTTATGGCATCAAAGGTATCGTTGCTTGCATGGTGATAATCAAAATAACGTTGGGAATCTGGTCTCAAACCTGCCAAAACATTGGTATCATTTTTTAAAGGTCCAACATCGGCTCCACTGCCGCCTTTTTCAAAATAATGAATTAAATACGGTTTAAACAAAGGTTGCCACGTTAACACCTGATTGAAATTGGCCTCACTACAATCAAACGAAAAGCCTCTTGGTGTAAAACCTCCTGAATCGCTTTCTAAAGCAAATACATGATTTTCCCCTTTTAATTTAGCGTCTTCAGCATATTTATTGCCGCCTCTTAAACCATTTTCTTCATTCATAAATAACACAACCCGAATGCTTCTTTTTGGTTTTATTCCTAGTTGTTTAAAGAGTCTTAAAACTTCCATAGACTGCACAATGCCTGCGCCATCATCGTGTGAACCATCTCCTAAATCCCAAGAATCTAAATGGCCGCCAACAACCATATACTCGTTGGGAAATTCACTACCAGTTATTTCCCCAATAACATTATAAGACTGGACATCTTTAAGCTGCTTACAATTTTGTTTGAAATAGAATTTTACATGTTTATCAAGTTCTAACATGGTACTTAATAACTCTGCATCATTGGTACTTATGGCTGCAGAAGGTATTCTTTTTTCAACCGGGATATCATTGTATGTCATGGAACCCGTATGGGGTAAATCATCAAGGCGTAAATTCATGGACCTTACAATAACAGCTACGGCACCATATTTTGAAGCTTCAACAGCACCTAAATATCGTTGATTCACACAACCTCCATAAGCTTGAAAGGTTTGAATTAAATCGGCTTGCATGGGTCTGTTGTAAAACACAATTTTACCTTCAATTTGTTCTTTACCCAAAGCTTCAAGCTCTTCAAAATTATGAATTTCAACCACATTGGCTTTTATTCCCAATGCTGGCGTAGCCACCGAGCCACCAAGTGCACAAATATTAACCGTTGTTGTTTTGCCAGGTTCACTTTCAATAAACGCGTATTCTTTGGCGCCACGAACCCATTTTGGAACCATCACTGGCTGTAACCAAACCTCATCTAATCCTAACTTTTCAAGTTCTTCTTTTCCCCAAGACACTGCTTTTTCTGCGCCTAAAGAACCTGATAATCTACTTCCTATTTGGTTTGATAAATGGTTTAACCAATCATAACTTTTCCCTTGGGTTAAAGAATGTTTATAGATATCTTTGATAACGTCTTCATCGGTCTGCGAATAAGATGATGACCCTACCAACATGCTAAAAACTAAAAGAGCTATTTTATATTTGTTCATGTGCTAATTTTTAAATTTTAAAGATATACTTTCTAAAAAATTAATGTAGTGAAAAAAATCTTAAAAGAATGAAAAAGGTTTTTATTGTTCATTTTCTAATTGTTGTTTATATAACTCTAAATTGGCTTTAATGGCATCGTCAAGTTCAGGTTCCTGAATATCATCATATTCTTTTAAGGTATCGTACATAATTTTAGCAACTAAATAGCGAGCAGAATCTTTATCATCTGCAGGAATAGTGTACCAAGGTGCATGAGGTTTAGAGGTTTTATTGATAGCATCTTCATAACATTCCTGATATTTATCCCAGAGCATACGTTCTTTTAAATCGCCTGGAGAGAATTTCCAGTTTTTTTCTTGTTTTTCTAATCGACGTAGTAGTCTATACTTTTGTTCTTCTTTTGAAAGGTTTAAGAAAAACTTAAAGATAATGGTGCCATTTTGGGCAATATGCTTTTCAAAATTATTAATCTGTTCAAATCGCGAATCCCAAAAAGCTTCATTAATGTCATCAACGCTATTGATTGTTGGAATATTTTCACCTAAAATATAACCAGGATGAACTCTTGTTACCAGCACATTTTCGTAATGCGTTCTGTTAAACACACCAAACTTACCGCGTGATGGAAGCGCTAAGTAATGCCTCCATAAATAATCATGATTTAGCTCAAGTTCGGTAGGCACTTTAAAACTATGCACAACAATACCGCGCGTATTAAACTGTTTAAAAACTTCTCTTATCAAACTGTCTTTACCAGAAGTATCCATACCTTGGAGACAAACCAAAACTGCATATTTACCATGAGCATACATGGTGTCTTGCAACTTACCTAATTTTTTTCTTAGGTCTTCCATCTCATCTTCAGCATCTTCAATGACCAGTTTTGTGGGACTATTTTTTAACGATATTTTTGAGGTTACCTTAAAATCATTAATCGATATGTTTTCCATAAATCTTAAACGTTATTATTAATTTTATAAATATAGTAAAACATTAAATTCTTTATGAAGATTGTGGTTTTGAAAAAAATGAGTAATTTCGACAAACCTACTTATAAACCCAATCTTATTACCATGAAAAAATTCTATTTATTTTTCTTTATTTGTGCTATTTACCCAAAATTTCAAGCTCAAAATACCGCATGTGCAGCTGCAGATTCATTTCTTATTTATGCGTATTCAAATGTTAAAGATGCTTATGAGTCTAACAACGTTCAACATTTAAAATATTACGCCGAAAAATCTTTAAAATCTTTCGAAGAAGCAAAACCCCATTTAAAAACCTGTGGTTGTGACGCTGCTTTTGAATTGGCCTTTAATGCTAAAGAACTCATAAAAAAAGTTGAAGCCACAAGCACTTTTGAAGATGCTCGGTTTTTTGTAAAAAGAGCCAAAGAAATAACTCAAAATTGTATTACCGAATTGAACAAATGCACGATTCCGAATTATAATGAAACCATAGAAATTGCAAAAATTGAAGAGAATGGTGTTAATGATTTAAAGACCTTACAGAAACAAAAAGACCAATTAGAACAACAACGATTGGCTCTTAAAATTAAAGAAGATGAGCTTTTAAAAAAGCTTGATACTCAAAAAAACAAAGAGCTTCAATTACAAAAGGAAACACTGATTAAAGACCACAAAGTCATTTTAAATTTAAATATTTCTATGTGCAATAAAGTTTTAAAAACCTATGGTAGTCTTTCTAAAATTGATGAATACACCGAAAACGATGCTTCATTACTTTCTGAAAACATAAAGACTATTAAGTCTTATTATTTAAATATTACTAAAAACATCAATAATGACTACTTGGAAAAACTAAATCTTTGTCAAGTAAATTAAAATGAATGTTATATTCATAAAAAAGAGGCTGTCCGAAAAGTCAAGACAGCCTCTTTTTATTTGGACAGGTATCGGAGAGATTTTTCAAATACGCAATTCTCAAGGACTTAAAAAAACTTTTTAGACAGCCTCTTTTTTAATTATGGAAATACTCTTAAAGTTTAGATGCAAAAAGTTTAACATCGTTTTCGGTCACTTCTATTTCTCCAAGAATGATGAGTCGTTCTATAACATTTCTCAATTCCCGAATATTACCTGTCCAATCATAATCTTGTAATAATTTAATGGCTTTATCTGTAAAAACTTTTTTGGCCGTTCCATGCTCACTGGCGATTTTTTCGGTAAAGTGATCTATTAAAAGTGGAATGTCTTCTCGCCTTTCATTTAAAGCTGGTACCTGAATTAAAATAACGGCTAGTCTGTGGTATAAATCTTCCCTAAACTTACCAGCTTCAATTTCCTTTTTTAAATCTTTATTGGTGGCCGCAATAACTCTAACATCTACCTTTATATCTTTATCGCTACCAACGCGTTGAATTCTACTTTCTTGAAGCGCACGTAATACTTTTGCCTGAGCAGATAAGCTCATATCTCCTATTTCATCTAAAAAAATTGTGCCTTGATTGGCAGCTTCAAATTTTCCAGACCGGTCTTTTACAGCACTTGTGAAAGCGCCTTTAACATGCCCGAATAACTCACTTTCAATAAGTTCACTTGGAATAGCAGCACAATTAACCTCAATCATTGGTCCGTTAGATCGATCACTTTTTTGATGCAACCAATGGGCAACCAGCTCTTTTCCTGTTCCGTTAGAACCTGTAATTAAAACCCTCGCATCGGTTGGTGCAACCTTTTCAATCATCTCTTTAATACGTGAAATAGCCTTGCTATCACCAATCATTTCAAAGTTTTTACTAACTTTCTTTTTTAGCAATTTATTTTCAAGCACCAATTCTTTTCTGTCTAATGCATTCCTAACCGTATTAAGAAGTCTATTTAAATCTGGCGGTTTAGAGATATAATCAAAAGCTCCCAAGCGCATCGTATTCACTGCGGTATCTAAATCGCCATGACCGGAAATCATAACGATAGGAATTTCTGGCTTCATTTTTTTTACGGCTTCCAATACTTCAACACCATCCATTTTCGGCATTTTAATATCGCAAAGCACTAAATCGAAATCATCTTTTTTAATTTTATCAACGCCTTCTAAACCATCTTCTGCTTCTTCAACTTGATAGGTATCATTTTCTTCAGAAAGAATTTTTACTAACACACGTCTTATCGCAGCTTCATCTTCTATTATTAAAATTTTTGGCATATCTTTTTTATATTTTAAGATGATTGAATAAAAACTTCTATCATCTAATTTTATATTATTTTTTTAAGATTTTGAAATCCTGAAAACCATTTTTCCTTAATCAACAGTTTTCGATTGGTTAAAAATATGAACATCTCTTTGAGGAAATGGTATGGTAATGTTATTCTCTCTGAACAATCGGTCTATTTCAAATCGAATATCGCTTTTAGGATTATTAGCACTAAAACTATCGCCTAAGGTAAAAATGACCTTGAAGTTTAATGAACTGTCACCAAAATCTGTAAACTGAACGATGGTTGCTTCTTTCTCTAAAACATCAGGATGTGTGTTTGCAGCTTGAATTAATAAGGTTTTAACTAATTGTACATCGCTACCATAAGCAACACCAACTTCTACATTTTCACGTGTTGTAAAACCATTTTGGGTCCAATTATACAAGCTGTTTTCTAAATATAAATGATTGGGTATAATTAAAACTTTGTTACCAATAGTTACTGCTCTTGTGGTACGTAATTTAATTTCTTCAACACGACCAACTTTTCCATCTATTTCAATAATATCGCCAACATGAACGGATTGATCAATTAAGATAAAAACCCCAGAAATGATGTCTTGAAATAAGGTTTGAAGTGCTAAACCAATACCTATTAATAAGGCTGCTGATGCTGCAAAAACGGTTGTTACATCAACACCAACACTATCTAGTGTTATTAATAAAATAATGACATAAATAAGCCATCGAAAATACCCAAAAACAACATTAAACTTAGCCTTATCATCTTCCGGAAGTCTTTTTGTAGTTAACTTTAATAAAAGCCTGAGCATTATTGTGGTTATAAAAATGACGGAAATAATTATTAATATATCTTTAACGGATATGCTAATAGATTCCCCAAAATCCATGTGTTGATTTAGAAATGATTTAAAATTCTCCCAAAAAGAGCTTTTTTCAATTGTTTCTTCTATGGTTTTTATTCTCTGGTTCATTTTAATATTTAATCCATTTTAACAATTCTTTATACGTTGGTTTTTTACCATACATTAAGATACCTACTCTGTAAATTTTCGCCGCAAACCAAACGGTAAATATAAATGTAGCCATTAATAACAAGAATGATACCAATTGCTGCCATAACGGAACACCAAAAGGTATACGCATAAGCATGACCACTGGTGAGGTAAATGGAATGAAAGAAAACACGGTAGAAACCGTTCCGTGAGGATCTTCAATAACGGTAAAAAACCCAATATAAACTGCCAAAATTAATGGCATTAAAATAGGCATTATAAATTGTTGTGTATCGGTTTCATTATCAACGGCTGCTCCAATGGCAGCGTATAACGAGCTGTATAAAAAATAGCCTCCTATAAAAAACAATATAAAAGCGATGATTAAATTAGTCATTGGAAGATGGTCTAAAGAATTAAAAATATCTTGAACCTGCATATTTAAATCAGGATTTTGCATGGCTTCTCCCATCATTTGTTGATTAGGGGTTTGCGTTTGTGAAATGTCAACCCCGAAAATAATAGACACCGAAAACAATAAAGCGCCACCTATAAACAACCAAATAATAAATTGTGTTAAACCTGCTAATGAGGTTCCTATAATTTTACCCAACATGAGTTGCATGGGCTTAACAGAAGAAATGATAATTTCAATAATCCTACTTGTTTTTTCTTCAATAACGCTGCGCATAATCATGTTTCCATAAATTATTATAAACATGAACAACAGATAGCCTGAAGCTCCTCCAAAAAATAGTTTAATCACACTATCAATTTTAGATGTCTCTTCGCCTTCAAAACTTTCTTGTAAAATATTTATACTGGTTTTGGCATCTTGTATCATGGCAATGTCAACCCCTTTTTCCTGGAGTTTTAAATTTTCAATCTTCTTTTCAATTTTAAACTCTAAATCAGAAATCATGGTTAATGAAGGTGATTCTTTTGAATAAAATTTAATATGATTAGAAATTGAATCAAGATTACTAATGGCATCCACATGAAGCAACCCGTAAGATTCGGTTTGTTTTACAAGCTCTTTAGCATCTTCTAAAGACATGTTTTCAAAAATATTGTAGGTTATTTTACCTTCACTTTTAAAGGCTTCTTTAACCATACCTGTTTCATCTAAAATGGCTATAATTCTTTGTTTGTCATTATTAAGTTGAGATAAATAAGCAACCACAGATATAAGCGCAATCATGATTATAGGACTTAAAATAGTCATTACAATAAATGATTTATTCTTAACCTTTGTTAAATATTCGCGTTTTATGATGAGTGATAAATGATTCATAATTAATGATTCTTTACGGTTTGAATAAAAATATCGTTAACGCTAGGAATTAATTCTACAAAATGACATACGTCTCCTTGCTGACATAAATAGGCTAATAAATCGTTTGGTTTTTCTTTGTCTGAAAGTTTTATATTCAGTTTCAACTCGTTACCCAAAGTTTTAAAACTAGCCTCAGATATTTGAAATTTATCTGATAATTCTTTTTTTAAAACATCATTTTGCTTTGCTAAAATGCCAACTTCATAGGTGTTTGTTTTATATTGCCTTTTAATATCCATCAATTTGCCATCCAGTATTTTGTTGGATTGGTGCAATAAGGCAATATCGTCACACAATTCTTCCACGGATTCCATTCTGTGTGTAGAAAAAATAACCGTAGCACCGTCTTCTCTCAGCTTTAAAATTTCATCTTTTATTAAATTGGCATTAATGGGGTCAAACCCAGAAAAAGGTTCATCAAAAATCAACAGTTTTGGTTGGTGAAGCACGGTCACTACAAATTGGATTTTTTGCGCCATTCCTTTTGATAGTTCCTGAATTTTTTTATTCCACCAATCGCCTATCTCCAGCCTTTCAAACCAATACTTCAATTTTGCTTTAGCCTCTTTATGACTTAAACCTTTTAGCTGAGCCAGATATAAAGCTTGCTCACCTACTTTCATGGATTTATAAAGGCCGCGTTCTTCAGGCAAATAACCAATATCTTTAATATGAGTTCCGTTTAGTGGTTCATTATCTAAAAAAACCTGTCCAGAATCTGGCATTGTAATTTGGTTTACAACTCTAATAAGGGTTGTTTTTCCTGCGCCATTTGGACCTAATAATCCGTAAATACTTCCTTTAGGGACAGCAATGGATATCTTGTTAAGGGCAGTAAATGAACCAAAATTTTTAGAAACATTTTTAACTTCCAATAGGTTGCTCATTCTTGTATTTTATTGTCATTTGTGTAAATATATTAAATGTTACCTATTAACATTTATAATAAAATGATAAAGTTAAAAAAAGCAATAAAAAACAAAACCCACCCTTAAAATAAATTAAGGATGGGAAAAAAATTGCTATGAAAAAGAAAATATCACTAAAATTTAGTGATGTTCAAATATAATGTTTTTTATTAAATAATTAATAAAATTATACTATAACTTTTACTTAATAGAAGATTTAAAGGCATTAAATTATGAAAACATGTCTTTTACTTTTTCAAAAAAAGATTTATCTGTGCTCTCTGGTTTAGGCGTAAAATGCTCGTCATCTTTCATAGATTCAAAAAATTCTCTTTGCGCTTTACTTAAGGTTTTAGGAGTCCATACATTTACATGAACTAATAAGTCTCCTTTACTATAACCATTAATGCTAGGAATACCTTTGCCTCTTAATCTTAATATTTTTCCTGATTGAACACCTGGCTCAATTTTTATACGAACCTTACCGGTAACGGTATCAATTTCTTTAGACGTTCCTAAAATGGCATCTGGCAAACTTACATATAAATCGTAATGTAGATTATCTCCTTCTCGTTGCAGTGTTTCATGAACTTGTTCTTCTATGGCCACAATAAGATCCCCAGAAACGCCGTTTCCTGGTGCTTCATTCCCTTTTCCAGCAACTTTTAATTGCATGCCATCTACTACACCTGCAGGAATTTTAATTGAAACGGTTTCTTCGGCTATTTTTAGTCCTTGGTTATCTGCATCGGCAGGTTTTTTGTCGATTGTTTGTCCTGCACCACCACAAACGTTGCACACAGTAGCGGTTTGCATTCTGCCAAGAATAGTATTTGTAATTCTGGTAACTTGACCACTACCGTGACAGGTTGAACAAGTTTTATAGGTGGTTCCTGGAGCTTGTACTTTTCGTCTTACCTTAATTTTCTTCTCAACACCATTTGCAATTTCGTCTAAATTTAATTTTACTCTAATGCGTAAATTACTTCCCTTAACACGGCGTTGACCTGAACCACCACCAAAACCTGAAAATCCACCGCCACCAAAAGCGCCACCAAAAATATCTCCAAACTGGCTGAATATGTCGTCCATATTCATGCCGCTTCCACTAAATCCGCCACCGCCTTCAAAAGCTTGATGGCCAAATTGATCATACCTTGCTTTTTTATCGGCGTTACTTAATACTTCATAAGCTTCGGCCGCTTCCTTAAATTTTGCTTCAGCATTTTTATCATCTGGATTTTTATCCGGATGATATTTAATAGCCATCTTTCTGTACGCTTTCTTTATTTCGTCTGCAGATGCGCCTTTACTTATTCCTAAAATTTCGTAATAGTCCCTTTTTGCCATATCCTATCCTAAATCCTTTCCTTTGGAAAGGACTTTTTAATTAAATTTTTATTGTCCGATAACTACTTTTGGGAATCGGATGACCTTGTCTCCTAAAGCATAACCTTTTTCAACGATGTCTATAATTTTTCCTTTTAAATCTTCCGAAGGCGCTGGTATTTGTGTTATGGCTTCGTGATTATCTGCATTAAAGGTATCTCCGTTAGAAACGTTAATTATAGACAGGCCTTTTTGTTCCAAAGTTGTTTTTAATTTATTACTGATTAATTCAACCCCTTTTAAAAGATCTTTTTCTTCTGTTTTTGAAATTTCTGCATACGCTCTGTCAAAATCATCCAAAACAGGCAACAAGGCTCTCATAACATCTTCATTTGCTGTTTTAAATAAATCAATACGCTCTTTGGCAGTACGTCTTTTATAATTTTCAAATTCAGCAAATAATCTTAAGAATTTATCTTTTTCTTGTTTGATTTCTTCTTGCAATGCTTCTTCTATGGTTTGTTTAGATGCCGTTTCCTGTTCTACTTCAACAGTTTCTGTTTGATTTTGAACGCTATCTGGTAGTTCTTTTTCAATCTCTTTCTTTTTGTCTTTTTTACTCATTGTGCATTTAATTTAAACAAATACAAAAGTTAGTTGGCAAAAGTACTGCCATTATTATAAAAATGTCAAAATGTCATTAACTTTTTTAATAAAAAATGAAATAAAAAACAAATCCGGCTTGTTAAAAACCAAATATTAAAGAAGGGATTTTTTTAAAAGCTTAATTATCTGAATCTTTGGAATGAATTTTAAAGAAGTTTTAAAGCTGAAAGAAGTTTAATTAGGATATCAAGGACATTGATATTTTGAAGGAATAAAGCTGTAAAAGGAATTTTTGGGGATTACTATTTTTACTGCATAACAATACTACTGTATTTTGCATTTACAACAATGTTTTTTGAACTTGTTAAATCGCCTGTTGTGAAATTAAAAATAGCTTCTTTGTTGTTTTTTTTGGGATGAGTGAATCTTGATTTATTTCCTTTGTAAACCAAATTATAATCCACTTTAGGAAGCGCAATCACTGCATTGCAATTTTCAATAGTGATGTTTAAATTGGTAAAAGCATCATCAATTTTTAAAATTTTCAAATCTCCTATACTTCCATTGATGATAGCACTATTCATTAAGTTTTTGATGAAAATATTAGAAGAATTTGAGGTTAACATTAATTTATTAGCGCTATCAATCTCTGCTTTTTTAACATAATTCAGACTTAAATTTCCTAATTTCCAATGGGTTACAAAAAATTGAGAATAAGAAGCATTAATGGAAGTTTGGCTTCCATTAATGCTATTTGCTGTAAATTTAGTATGCGATAAATCGGCCTTTAAATTGTCTATATTTGATGCAAATTCAAGTTCACCGTGTCTTACATTTACTTTTAATTTGGTGTTTTTAGGCATTTTGATTTTAATGGTTTTTTTTACTTTGGTATTCACTTTATTATTAACCATTTTTTTAATTTCTACTCGTCTTTCATCTGCTAATTTAGCTCGTTCTGCTGCAAGTTTCTCTCTTTCATCAGCATGTTCTTCAATCATTTTGTGATAAAGCCCTTGTCTTTCTAACAATTTAATATTTTGTTCTTTTAAAAGTTTTTGCCTTTCTTCCATTTGCTTAGCAAAACGCACACTCCATTCTTCCATTCTTTTGCCATATTTTTCTTCCCATTCTTTACCAAATTTTTCTCCCCATTTTGCCATTTCCTGTCCGTATTTTTCATTCCACTCTCTACCAAACTTTTCGCCCCAAGCTTCCATTTTTTTGGCAAAATCATTACCATATTTAGATTCGAAGTTTTTAGACCATTGTTTCATGTAGGCATCGCCATCTTTTTTGTAGGCATCATAATCAAAATGACTATTGGCTATACCTTCAGGTAATTCAGGTAATTCAGGCATTTCTGGTATCTCAGGCATTTCAGGAATCTCAGGCATTTCAAAACTCAAGTCGAAATGAGGTTCTGGCAAATCTGCTAACTCAAATTTTAATTCTCTTAAAACGGCATTTAGGGCATCTTCATTACCATCTTTAAACTTATAAGCCCATGCACTAGGAGTATTTCCTTTAGAAGTTATGGCTATTAAATTATTAGAAGCCTCTACATTTACGTTCCAACTTTTTAAAGCGTCTTGAAGTTCTTCTTTTGAAAGATTGTCGCCTTCAATATAGGCTTCAACCTCTACAGTATTTTTATTCCAAGTGTCAAATACTATATTGCAATAGCTTGTATTTAAGTCAATGGTGACTTCTTTATCTACTTTTATAGATTGTGTTACTTTATTCAATTGTTGTTGAGCCGAAAGATTTCCAACTATAAACATTGAAAGTGTAACCCATGTTAATATTAAAGACTGTTTCATTTTTTGATTTTTTTAGATTGATTGTGAAGCTTCGTTAAAAGTTGATTTTGAAGCGTTTAATTCGTTTAATTGTTCTCTTAATCGATACAAAAGATTTAATCGATATTTTAAATTGTCAATTAACGCATTTACTGTGAGTTCACTTGGGCCATTTTCTGTTAATTCAACGGATAAGTTTTCATATTCTTTATTAAGAATATCTAATTGTTTGAGATAACCGTCAAAAACATCTTTAGTCTCTGGTGTGTATTTCATTTTAGATAATTCCAAATTAATAGTTGCCAAATAATAGTCTTCGACTTTCTTCAATCCGGGAGAAACATCACCTAAAGATTTTGTTTCTATTGTTTTAGAAATGACCTGATTGTTCACAGGATTTTTAGGTTGAAAATATTTGAATGCACCAAAACATAAGCCTAATAAAATAATGGTGCTAGCCGCTATATTCAACCCATTAAAACCGGGCTTCTTTTTAACGGGCAAGGCTATATCCAGCTTTTTAAGAAACCTATCTTGATGGTTTTCTGGCATAAATTCTTGAGTTTTTTTCAAGTCATTTTTTAACAACTCTCTAATATCTTGTGCCATCTTTTTTAAGTGTTAACAGTTCTTGCAATTTTAATTTCCCTCTAGATAATTGTGTACGTGATGCTATTTGAGAAATTTTTAATATCTCCGAAATTTCCTGATGGTCATACCCTTCAATTAAATAAAGCATTAATACATACTGGTATTTATCAGGCAAATTATCTATAGCTTTTTTAACATCATCTACAGTTATGGTGTCATCTACTAACCATTTGTTGTCTTGAGAAACATCCATAACTTTAAGGTGCACCTCTTCCAAATCAACCAAACGCTGATTTTTAGATTTTAAAAAGTCAATGCTCTTGTTAACAACAATACGTTTTAACCAAGCTCCAAATGTAACCTCTGATTTGTATTGATGCAGTTTTGTAAATGCTTTTATAAAAGCTTCTTGCACCACATCTTCAGCATCTTGAGTATCTTTCAAAAACCGTTTAGCCACCATATACATCCCATCGCAGTACTGGTTGTATAGCTGCAGTTGTGCTTTTCGGTTGTTTTGTTTACATTGTTCTATAATGTCAACTTGAAACATACTCTTAATACATTTGGTTTTAGTTAGCTCGTTTTAAAAGACGACAGAAAAAATAAAGTGTTGCAAAAATTTTAATTATTTATTTAAAATAATACAAAAAGTAATAAATCTGCGTTAAGTGTTTTTCATATATACCATTTTAATTTAACTTTATCCAATAAATATGAATTGCTTATGAATACTTTTTTGAAAAGATTGCTTGTTATATTGTCAATAATCGCTATTGGGCTTTTTCTATATTCATATTTTGTTGAAAATATTTTTAAATCGCGTTTAAGCCCAAAAGACACGGTTGAATTTAAGTACAATGATTTAAAACTAAAGGTAACCTATAACAGACCTTATAAAAAAGGCCGGGAAATTTTTGGAGCTTTAGTGCCCTTTGACAAAGTTTGGCGAACTGGTGCCAATGAAGCCACAACATTCTCTACCAATAAACCTTTGTATATTAGAGGTTTTACCATACCTGAAGGCGAATATACTATTTGGACAGTTCCTAGGGATAGTGTTTGGCAGGTTATGCTTAATACCAAGAAATATCCTTGGGGCGTTGATGCCGAAATGAAACCCATGTGGGATCCTAATTACGATTTGCTTGAAATTGATATTCCTGTTGAGAAACTTGATTCGGTAGTTGAACAGTTTACTATAGGTTTTGACAACAGTATGGGTGGTTTAAACCTCACTATAGCATGGGATAAAACAAAAATAGCCGTTCCTTTAAATGACTCCAAAAAGTAGTAAGATTCAATTTTTTAATAATAAAAATCATAAATAAGCCAAATAAAAATAAGAAGTTTCTTTTTTTAAACTCTTAATAGCAACTTATATTTAAAAAAATAATATTAAGGCATGAGTTCTAACCGTAAGTTCAATGGAAACTGACTACTATTATTAACAACTGGCAGCTATTTTAAAATGCTAGGTGATTTTTAAATAGAAATAAAATATTCAGGGTTTTAAATCTGCTAGGCTTCGCTAAACGACTGTATATTTATTTGCTATAAATAGTAGTTATTTTTAAAAAAATTTATATTTTGCAAGCACTAAAAAAAAGCAAGTTTATACATAATTTATTAGGTTTTAAGCCCTCTTTTTTGTTATAAAAATAATTTTTATTTACCATTGAAAAAAAACATTTGTATTGTTATTCCATGTTATAATGAAGAAACAAGATTGCCTCAATTAACATATGAAAATTTTTTGCAATTACATCCCGATGCCTTAATTTGCTTTGTAAACGATTGTTCTTCTGACAATACCATTGATGTTCTTGAAACATTGCAATCTAAATTTACAAAAAACATTGTTATTATATCTAATCAAAAAAATCTTGGTAAGGCAGAATCTGTTAGAAACGGAATAAGGTTTTGTAATGCAACCTTTGATTTTAAATATATAGCTTATCTAGACGCCGATTTGTCTACATCTTTATTAGAATGTTATACGCTTACCAAGCATTTCAAGGATTCTATAACCTACGTTTTCGGTTCTCGAATTATGATTATTGGCTCTGTTATTGAAAGAAATATGCATCGTTTTATTATTGGCAGAATAATAGCAACAATAATTTCTTCAATTTTAAAATTAAAAGTTTATGACACACAATGTGGTTGTAAAGTTTTTACTAAAGAACTTTCTGCTCAGGTTTTTAAAGACACTTTCATTTCGAAATGGTTGTTTGATGTAGAAGTTTTTCATCGAATTATTATGATTTATGGAAGAGATCGGGTACTTGATAAAATGCTCGAAGTACCGCTTAAAAAATGGGTAGATGTAGAAAAATCTAAAGTTAAATTCACTTATTTTTTTAGCTTATGGGTAGATCTTTACCTTATTAGTAAACGCCTTAAAAAAACAGAAAAGAATCTTAAAATTAGTTAATTGGTTTTCACTAAAATGTACGATAGAAGTCTTATAAAACATTCAAAATTCCTGGTAGTTTCTGTTATTGTAATTTTAGTTTTTAGATTTATACTTTTAGGAGCCATTCCATTACTAGATAAAACAGAATCAAGATATGCAGAAATTGCCCGTTTAATGTATGAAACTAATAAGTGGATAGTTTTACAAATTGATTATAATGTGCCTTTTTGGGCGAAACCTCCATTATCTACTTGGCTTTCTGCAATTAGTTTTTCTATTTTTGGAGTTAATGAAATGGTCGCAAGATTACCATTTTATTTACTTAATGTAACCATTATTATCCTGTTAGGCTATTGGGTAAAAAAATTAAAGTTACCCTTTTTATTACCGGCATATATACTACTAACAATGCCGGAATTTTTAATACATACAGGTGTTATCTCAACCGATGTGGCCTTAAGTTTTAGCATTACCTTAGTAATGCTTTCGTTTTGGAAAGCCATACAAAATAACGAACGTTCCATTTGGGAATATTTGTTTTTTGTTGGAATTGGTCTAGGCTTGCTAACAAAAGGCCCCATTATTTTAGTATTGACCGGGCCTCCAATATTAGCTTGGATAATCATTCAAAAAATAAAAATAAAAGATGTTTTATTAAGACTGCCTTGGATTTTAGGCACGTTACTTACAGCACTCATAGCCATACCTTGGTATATTTTGGCTGAAAAAAACTCTCCAGGGTTCTTGGATTACTTTATTGTAGGCGAACACTTTAACCGATTTATAAAACCCAGATGGCAAGGCGATCTTTACGGTAGTGGCCATTCACAACCTTTTGGAATGATTTGGTTGTTTTTATTGCTTTTTACTTTTCCTTGGATTCAAATTGTCTTGATAAAATTATGGAAAAACAGAGCCATTATATTTAAAGATAAATGGGTGTTGTTTTTAGTATTATGGTTATTTTGGATACCCCTCTTTTTTACCATATCAAGAAATATTTTACACACGTACATTTTACCTGTTACCATCCCTATTGCATTGTTAATGGCTTATGGTTGGCCCCAATACAAAAATAAAAAGTCAGCAATTATTTTAAGCAGCATTTTTCCGGTTGGAGCCATTGTTTTATCGGTTGTTTTGTTTTTTAACCAGGGCTTGTTTAAACATTTAAATTCTGATAAATACCTTATAAATAACCAAATTACTAAGCCTTTTAACACACCTAAGCCTATTTACTATTGGGATAAAGTTACGTATTCTGGAGAATTTTATTCTGAAGGACTTGCTAAAAAAATCTCTGATAAAGAAGCATTAAAAACTATTATGAATGATGAGAATGAATTTTATCTTATTGTTTCTAATAAAAAAATTGATGACCTTAAAAAAATATTTAAAAGTCAAATGGTTTTTTTAGAGTCTAATATCAAAAGGTCTATTTTTTTATATAAAAAGAACCATCAATAATGTTGTTTTAAAAACCGTTTTTTTAAATGTCTTTTATAATTATAAAGATTAGAAATTTGCTTAACCATCCTTTTTTACTCTATTTTTTTTAATCTACATAGCAAAAAAAGAATCTTTTTAACTAAAATTAAGGAGTAGCTTGTTGTTTTTTTTCAATTCAACTTACATTTGCAAAAACAATATAAAATAATATTAGTTAAAATACCATGTGGGATAGATTGTTTCCAAAAAGATTCTCATTACTAAAAGCCTTGTCCTTAACCTTTCTAATACTTTCATTTACGGTTAGGTTAGTGTTTTTCTTTTGGAGTTTTTCTGAGGCCGATAATTCATTTTTCAATTTAATATTTACTTTTTTAATTGGTTTTTTATTCGACATTGGAACCGTTTCATTTTTTACGCTTCCTTACGCCATTTACTTATTGATTTTTCCAAAAAAATTCCATGGAAATCTTATTGATAAAATCATTACCTATTCTGTATACTCATTAGGGCTCATTATTTTTCTGTTTTCATTTTTTGCAGAAATTACTTTTTGGGAAGAGTTTAAAAGGCGTTTTAATTTTATAGCGGTAGATTATTTAATTTATACCAATGAAGTTGTTAAAAACATCAACGAATCCTATCCAATCCCTCTACTTTTAGCCATGATTCTAATGGTGTTTTTAATAATTTTTTATATCACCAAAAAAAGAAACGTTTTTAAGGAAACTTTTCATAATACCAGTTTATTCAAAGAAAAACTTGTACCAACACTTCTAATTAGCATCATTGTATGTATATTTTCAGCATATGTACTCAATCAAGATTCAGAGCAATTCAATAACAGATACAACAATGAGCTCTCTAAAACTGGTATTTATTCCTTTTTTTCAGCTTTTAGAAACAACGAGCTTTCTTATATTAAATTCTACAAGACGATAGATGATAAACAAGCTTTTGAAACCGTTAAAAACAAAATAAAAACAAATAATGAACAATTTATTTATCCAAACAAAAATAGCATTTTAAGAACTGTAATAAATTCAGATTCTTTAAATGCAGAACGAAAGCCCAATGTTATCTTTATTTGTATTGAAAGTTTAAGCGGTAAATTTTTAAATGCTTTAGGAAGTGATTTAAACATCACCCCAAATTTAGATTCTCTAGCCAATAAAGGTCTATTTTTTAGCAATCTGTTTGCAACAGGCACTAGAACAGTTAGAGGTATGGAAGCCATAACACTATCCATTCCGCCAACTCCAGGCAGAAGCATTGTTAAACGAATAAACAATCAGGATTTATTTACCATCGGTGAAATTTTTGAACAACAAGGTTATGAAAGAAATTTCTTTTATGGTGGCGATGGCTATTTCGATAACATGAATACTTACTTTGGCAGCAATGGCTTTAATATTATAGACAGAGGGCGTGGTTTTTTATTGGATAGCAGCATTAAAACAAAACGCACCAATATTGAAGATGAAGAAGTAATTTTTGAAAATGCTTGGGGCGTTTGCGATGAAGATATTTACAATAAGGTTATAAAGGAAGCTGATATTATGCATGAAGAAGGTAACCCTTTTTTCGATTTTATCATGACAACTTCAAACCATCGTCCTTACACATATCCGGAAAACAGAATAGACATCCCTTCTGGAACAGGTAGAGAAGGTGCTGTTAAATATACCGATTTCGCTATTGGAGACTTTATTAAAAAAGCTAAAACAAAACCTTGGTTTGAAAATACTGTTTTTGTAATCATGTCAGATCATTGCGCCAGTAGTGCAGGAAAATGGGAATTAGATGTTCAAAACTATCACATCCCAGCCATCGTTTTTAATACGAAATATGTTTTACCACAAAAGATAGATAAACTTTGTTCTCAGATTGATTTATTTCCTACCATTTTTGGCTTATTACATTGGGATTATACAAGCAACTTATTTGGATTAGATATTTTAAAAATGCAACCTGAAGATGAACGTGCTTTTATAGGCAACTATAGAAAGTTAGGTCTGCTAAAAGGAGAAAAACTTATGGTTTTAAATGAACAAAATCAATCAAGTTTTTATCAATGGAATAAAGAAGATAATAGTTTAAATGAAATACCAGTTGACCAATCATTTTTAAACGAAACCATTTCTTTTTATCAAGTAGCCGATTATTTATATAAAAATAATGGTCTTAAAATACAATAACACTTGAGACACATACACTTTATTTTAAACCCTATTGCTGGATCTGCTAATCATAAGATTAATAAAGAGTTCCTTAATCCATATTTTGAAAAAGATCTTTATAAAATTACCGTTAAATTCTCGCTTTATAAAAGCCATACTACAACATTAACCCAAGAATCCATCCAACAAAAAGCCGACATTATTGTTGCTTGTGGAGGTGATGGAACCATTAATGAGGTGGCCTCTTGCATTGTAGGCACTTCCATACTATTGGGTGTTATTCCACTAGGCTCTGGTAATGGTTTAGCATCAAATCTTAAAATACCAAAGAACATTAAGAAAGCCATTGCAATTATTAAAAACCAAGACATAAAAAAAATAGACATTGGTTGTTTAAACAACGGGTATTTTTTTAGCAATTCGGGTATTGGCTTTGATGCCCATGTTATTAAAAATTATGAAGAAACCAATGGCAGAAAATTATTGAGTTATGTAAAAGCCGTTGTTAAATCTTTTAAAAACATTAATGATACCAAAGAAGTTCAAGTAAAAATCAATGATAAAACTTTAATAGTTAACCCATTTATGATTTTTATTTCAAATTCTAACGAACTGGGCTTTAAAGTTAGTTTAACACCAAAGGCATCTTTGGAAGACGGGCTGTTAGATGTATTAATTATTTCAAGATTAAATATTTTTAAAATGGTGTTATTTAGTCTTTTGATGATTTTTAAAAAGCACCATCTTATTAAAGAAGTAAGTAGTTTTCAAACAAAAAACATGATACTTACAAGAAAAGACTTCCATCAATTTAAAATGCAGATTGATGGCGAATATTATTTAATAGAATCCAATACCATACAAATTGGCATTTTGGAAAAAGCCCTTAATATTATTGCTTAATCTAATGGTCTAATTGCCATTTGTGAATGGCAGCTTTTGCTAATTTATAAAACAAAAATCCTGAGATGGCACCAAAGGTCATTCCACAAATAACATCTAGTGGGTAGTGAACTCCAATATATATTCTACTATAAGCTACCATAGCACTCCAAAAGAGTAATATAAAAATTAATTTTTTGTGGTATGGCTTTAAAAGAAGTCCAGCAAAAATGGCCGCTGCCATAGAATTTGAAGCATGCCCAGAGAAAAACCCATATTTTCCACAACGTACGGCTATAAAGCGTATTTGATCACTCAAACTTTCTTCTCCACATGGTCTCGGTCTTTCAAAGGTTCTTTTAAAAAGATTCGTAACTTGGTCTGTAAACGTTATCATTAAAGCTATAATAATAACAAAAATTAAGAGTGCCTTCAAACCAAATTTTCTATATAGCAAAAACAATAAGAAAGCATAAAGAGGAATAAAGGTTAACTTATTGGTAACAACCAACCAAAAATTATCCCAAGTTGGAGACCCTAGATTATTTAAAAAAACAAATAAAGCTTTATCGTATTCTATAAGTTGATCCATCATTTTTCAGTATCATATAAAGAAATTTCCCTATCATAAAATTCTGTTGCTAATGTTATCATATTTTCAGTTTCTGCAACCAATTCTTTTTCATCTTCATCATCAAAATCTTCAAACCATTCAACCTCATCATTTTCAAGGTTTATGATAAATCTAGGAAATTCTGTGTGAATTACAAATATAGCATTGGGATAATCAGAATTATCACCTAAAATAAATTTTGGTAATTGCATGGTTTTATTTGTTTTTTAGTTGTTTGACAAAATTAACTTTTTAGTGAGATAATTAAATCGAATATACAATAAAATTGCTGCTGTTGATAACCCTGCTAATAACCCTAACCAAATGCCAAAACTTCCGTAATAGTCTTCTTTTCCCAGAAACCAGCTTACAGGAAACCCAATGATCCAGTAAGAAACAAATGTAATTAATGTTGGTATTTTTACATCTTGAAGACCTCTTAAGGCTCCTAAAACAATGACTTGCAAACTATCACTTAACTGAAAAATAGCCGCCGCAATAAGCAGTTTAGAAGCAATTTTAATAACCTCTGTATTATCTGCTAGATTACTCACATCATCAAAATCTACATAAATTTTTGGTAAATAGGTATGCAGACTAAAAAATAACACCGCAAATAAAAATGCCAACATAAGTCCGAATAAAAATATTGAAAACGCAATTCTTCGCAATTCAAAATAGTTTTGCAAGCCTTTTTGATTGCCCACTCTAATCATGGCTGCAACACTTAAACCCATGGCTACCATAAAGGTCATTGAGGACAGGTTTAAAGCTATTTGATTGGCTGCTTGATGGTTTTTGCCCAAGGTTCCGCTTAACCAAATAGCCGCAGTAAAAATAGCCACTTCAAAAAACATTTGCATGGCACTTGGAGCTCCAAGATTGATAATTTTCTTAAGCATTAATTTGTCTAAAACAAAAAACTTAATGTTGGTAACAAATGCTTTAGATTTTTCTTTTCCTTTTAACAAGTACCAAAGATGCAAAACCATAATGAATCTGGAAACCAGTGTGCCATAGGCTGCGCCTACAATGCCCAATTCTGGGAAGCCGAATTTACCAAAAATCAAAACATAGTTTAAAATCACATTGGTTATATTACCTAAAAGGGTTGCATACATAGGATACCTTGTCATGGATAACCCATCACTAAATTGCTTGAAGGCTTGAAAAATAATTAAAGGAATTAATGAAACTGCCACTAAATCAAGAAAAGGTATGGCTAAAGCCACCACTTCTTTGGGTTGCTTCATTAAATACATAAGAGGCTTTGCAAAAAACACCATTAAAAACAATGAAATTCCAAGAACGGTACACAAAAACAAGCCATGTTTAAAAGCTGATTTTCCTTTTTTAAAATCCTGTTCAGCATCTGCTTCAGCGGTTAAAGGTGTTATGGCTGTTGAAAACCCAATTCCTAAAGACATGGCTATAAACATAAAACTATTTCCTAAAGAAACTGCGGCCAAATCTGCTGTGCCAAGCTGCCCTACCATAATGTTATCAACAAAACTAACAAAAGAATGACCCAGCATGCCTAACATAACCGGTGCTGCCAGCTGCCAATTATATTTAAATTCTTTGGTGTAGTTTTTTAATTGCATGGCGCAAAAATAATCTTTAGACTTTTCTTTTACGAATTTTTGAATGTTGAATTAATACCTTTGAAAGTAATAAGTTTGAATTGTTAATAAGTAAATTTACTTGTTTGTAGTTTTTTTAATAAGATTAAAAATAGTTTCAACGCAAAAAATTTTTAATAAAAAAAGCCATGAATACCATGGCTTTTGATTTGAATGACTAATTCAAATAAATATAAAAAATACACTAATTATTTACTTAAGGCTTCCTTTATAATTTCAACTGCTTGATAGGCATTGGACAATTCTGCATATTTTAATGCAGTCAAGCCTTTCTCAGATTTTGCCTTTAAGTTAACGCCTCTTGAAATTAAAAGTTTTAAAATGTCTGTTCTGTTATATCTAGCAGCATACATTACTGGCGTCATACCGTTAGATTTACCGTGAATATCGGCCCCTAAATCTATTAGTTTTTTTACGGTTTCAAAATCGCCTTTTGCTATAGAAGCACAAAACGGACTTACTTTAAATTTAAATGCAGTCTCCAAACTGTAATTTGCTGTAACATTGGTTTGAGGCTTTGCATTAACCGTTACCATAGAAAAACATAGGGCGATTGTTGAAATAATGATTGTTTTTTTCATGATGAAAGATTTTAATTTGATTATTGATTCGTTTTTTGATGTCTATTAAAAGACGATAGAATTTAGATTGTGTTACAGTAAAATTTGACTATAACATTTAATTAACAGTAAAGAAATTTTTAATATTCTTAAAAAATGAATAACTAAAATACATATTTCGCAAGGCTTTTAATAAGGTTATCTTATGAAACTTCTTTATCTTTGAAATCTATTAAAAATCACTTTAAAAATGAATAAAAAAGTCATCTTAATGATTCTTGATGGATGGGGAAAATCTCCTGATCCAAAAGTATCAGCCATCGATCATGCAAACACACCTTTTATAGATTCTTTATATACAAAATACCCTAATGCCTCTTTAAGAACAGATGGATTGCATGTTGGGCTGCCCGAAGGCCAAATGGGAAATAGTGAAGTTGGCCATATGAATCTTGGTGCAGGACGAATTGTATATCAAGACCTTGTAAAAGTAAATCTTGCTGTAAAAAACAAAACTTTAAATGATGAAACCGTATTGGTTGATGCTTTTAAGTACGCCAAAGATAATAATAAAGATGTTCATTTTCTTGGACTTTTAAGTGATGGTGGCGTTCATTCTCACATTTCGCATCTATTTGGTTTATTGGAAGCTGCCAATGATTTTGGTTTAAGAAATACCTATGTTCATGCTTTTACAGACGGACGTGATGTAGATCCAAAATCTGGTTATGGATTTTTAACTGCTTTAGAAAGTCAGCTTGAAAAAACTAACAGCAAACTAGCTACGGTAACCGGGCGTTATTATGCTATGGACAGAGACAAGCGTTGGGAACGCGTAAAACTAGCTTATGATGCCATGGTTCATGGTCATGGTGAATTTTCATCAAATATCACAGAAAGCATTGAAGCTAATTACAAAAACGATGTGACCGATGAGTTTATTAAACCCATCATAATGGTTGATCAATATAATCAGCCCGTTTCTAAAATAAAAGATGGTGATGTGGTTATCTTTTTTAATTTCAGAACAGATCGAGGCAGAGAGTTAACAGAAGCCTTGTCCCAAAAGGATTTTCATGAACAAAACATGCATAAATTGAATTTGTATTATGTAACCCTTACCAATTATGATGATAGCTTTACAAACATGCATGTTGTTTTCAACAAAGATAATTTAACCGAAACGTTAGGCGAAGTTTTAGAAAAACACCATAAAAAACAAATACGAATTGCTGAAACAGAAAAATATCCACATGTAACGTTTTTCTTTTCTGGCGGACAAGAAATACCTTTTAATGGCGAAACCAGAATTTTAAGAAATTCTCCAAAAGTTGCCACTTACGATTTAAAACCTGAAATGAGCGCCTACGAATTGAGAGATGCCTTAGTTCCTGAATTGCAAAAAGGAGATGTTGATTTTGTGTGTTTAAATTTTGCAAACGGTGATATGGTTGGCCATACAGGCGTTATGGAAGCCGCTATAAAAGCTTGTGAAGCTGTCGATATTTGTGTAAAAGATGTTATTACAGCCGCACTTGAAAATAATTACACCACCATTTTAATTGCAGATCATGGTAATTGTGAAACGATGATAAATCCAGATGGCACACCTAACACTGCCCATACTACAAATCCGGTTCCCATAATCTTAATTGATAAGGAATTAAAACAAGTAGAGGATGGCGTTTTGGGTGATATAGCACCAACCATTCTTAAACTTATGGGAATTGAGCAACCCAAAGCCATGACAAGACACGCGTTAATTTAAAGTTTCAAAAAATATTTATTGTACATTTACACTAACCAAATGTAAAGGTGTAATGAATTTAAACGATAAGCTTATTATAGCTGTTGATTTTGATGGAACCATTGTTGAAGATACCTATCCCAATATTGGAAAACCATTAATGTTTGCTTTTGAAACATTAAAAAAACTACAAGAAGATGGCCATAGACTTATATTATGGACGTATAGATGTGGTGAAAAATTAGAAGAAGCTGTTAAATTCTGTGAACGCAACGGTGTCTTTTTTTATGCCGTCAATCATAGTTTTCCAGAAGAACAGTATGACAGTAACCTGAGCAGAAAAATCCATGCCGATTTGTTTATTGATGACAGAAACATTGGTGGATTTATAGGCTGGGGAGAAGTTTATCACATGCTTATTAAATCTACCGACAATCTTCCTTTAGAGAACAAAAAGAAAGGACTTTTTAATCTTTTTAAAAAATAAAATCACTTATATCAACTCATAATAAGCTCTTTCAATACGTTCTCTATGATTAGGATGAGCAATATTTACCAAGGCCTTTACTCTCTGTTTTATAGTTTTTCCGTATAAATTAGCAATTCCATATTCTGTAATTATATATTGCACATGCGCTCTGGTTGTTACAACTCCGGCACCTGGTTTTAATGATGGAACAATTCTGCTAATACCATTTTTGGTCATTGATGGTAATGCAATGATTGCTTTTCCTCCTTCGCTTAATGAAGCGCCTCTTATAAAATCCATTTGTCCTCCAACACCAGAAAATATTTTTGAACCCATAGAATCTGCACATACCTGCCCGGTTACATCCACTTCAATGGCAGAGTTAATGGCAACCATTCTAGGGTTTTGCTTGATGATAGAAACATCATTTACAAAATCTGAAGCCCTTAATTCTATAAATGGATTATCGTCCACATAATCATACAAACGTTTTGAACCCATTAAAAAGGTTGCTAAGGTGCGCCCTGGATTAATTCCTTTATAATTACCATTAATAACATCTTTTAAAATAAGATCAATCACACCATCAGAAAACATTTCCGTATGTAAGCCTAAATCTTTGTGATTGGTAAGACGCGATAATACAGCATTTGGTATAACACCTACTCCCATTTGAAGCGTACTTCTGTCTTCAATTAAACTAGCCACATAATCGCCTATTTTATTTTCAATCTCCGTTGACATGTGCATTTCATAAATAGGTATCTTCTCATTACATTCCACAAATAAATCAATTTCAGTACAGTGTATAATACCATCTCCTAAAGTTCTTGGCATGTTTGGATTGACTTGAGCAATGACAATTTTTGCATTTTCAATAGCCGCCAAAGTAGCTTCCACAGAAACCCCTAACGAACAATACCCATGTTTATCTGGAACAGATACATGAATTAAAGCCACATCAAGCTGCAAAATATTTCTCTTAAAAAGCAAAGGCAACTCACTTAAAAAAACTGGGGTATACGATCCATTTCCTGCTGCCAAAGTATGTCTTACATTGCCTCCAATAAAAAAAGAATTCACATGAAAACTGTCCTTAAGTTCAGGATTTGCATAAGGAGTATCTCCTTCCACATGCAAATGGCACACTTCTACATTTTTTAATTCGCTAAATCGCTGAGTCATTGCCTGAATTAAAACTTGAGGTGCTGCTGCTGCTGCATGAATATAAACTCTGTCATTAGATTTAATGACTTTTACGGCTTCTTCTGCGCTTACAATTTTATACATTGCTATTCATATTTGTTTTACAAAATTATTGATAAAAGAGATGATAAAAACTGTCCAAAGTCATACTCCCGAAAAAAACAAATAAATTTTAAATTAAGTATCTTTGCCAATATTTAGATGTTATGATTATTATAAAAACAAGAGAAGAAATTGAATTAATGCGAGAAAGTGCTTTAATAGTTTCTAAAACGTTAGGACTTATAGCCAAAGAAATAAAACCTGGCGTTACTACCTTACAACTTGACAAATTAGCCGAAGAATACATTCGCGATCAAGGCGCTATTCCTGGCTTTTTAGGTTTATACGACTTTCCAAACACCTTGTGCATGAGCCCAAATACACAGGTTGTTCATGGCGTTCCAAATAAAACCCCTTTGGTTGAAGGTGATATTATTTCAATTGATTGCGGCGCTCTTAAGAATGGTTTTTATGGAGACCATGCTTATACGTTTGCGGTTGGAGATATTGATCCTGAAACCGAAAAATTACTACAAGTAACTAAAGAATCATTATACGTAGGCATTAGAGAATTTAAAATAAATAACCGTGTTGGTGATGTTGGATATGCTATTCAAAAATATTGCGAAGACCATGGCTACGGCGTTGTTAGAGAGTTAGTAGGTCATGGTTTAGGGAAAAAAATGCATGAAGATCCAGAAATGCCTAACTATGGAAAACGTGGTAGAGGTAAAAAATTTGTAGAAGGCATGGTCGTAGCTATAGAGCCTATGATCAATATGGGAACCCATAGAATTAAGCAACATAAAGATGGCTGGACTATTACAACCTTAGACAATAAACCAAGTGCTCATTTTGAACATGATGTTGCTATTGTTGATGGAAAACCGGAGTTACTTTCAACCTTTGCATACATTTATGAAGCTTTAGGAATAAAAAGTAACGAAGAAGATGAATTTAGACAAAAAGCTTTGATTTTATAATTTTCTTAGACACGAATTTCACAAATTACCACTAATAATTCTAAACCTAATCAAATAAATTTTCGCCAATGAAAGATTTGATTTATAAAGAAGAAGCTTATAAAATAATTGGTCTTTGCATGGAAGTGCACAATCAATTAGGCAAAGGTTTTAATGAAATTGTTTATGCTGATGCTTTAGAAATTGAATTAATAGATAATAATATTTCTTATTCTCGTGAAAAAAAATATGCGATTAACTATAAAGGCAACGTTTTACCTCATAAATATCAAGCAGATTTTATAATTGAAAACAAAATTATTTTAGAAATAAAAGCAATAGAGTCTTTAAATTCGGCACATATCAAACAAACTTTAAATTACTTGGCTGTATCACAATTAAAACTTGGATTATTAATAAATTTTGGAGAGGAAAGCCTTAAATACAAACGAATTGTCTTATGATGATTTGTGATAATTCGTGAAATTCGTGTCAAAACCAATTTTTAAATACATACTCAATTTAATTCCTCGACCTTTATTAATCAGGTTAAGTTATGCTATCAGACCCTTTTTGGTTTTTTTTCTTAAAGGATCCAATTATATCGATCCTATTGATGAAAAAAGTTTTAAAACCTTTCTTCCTTATGGTTATGGGAAGCAGCGTAATAACGTATTATCACCTTCTACCCTTTCATTAGAGCGACATAGATTACTATGGTTATATTTAAAAAATGACACTGATTTCTTTTCAGCTAATTATAAACTGCTTCATTTTGCACCTGAACAAGCATTCTATAAGCGATTCAGAAAGATGAAAAATCTAGATTATGTGACGACTGATTTGAATTCGCCATTAGCAGATGTAAAAGCAGACATTTGTAATCTTCCATTTTCTGAGAATGAATTTGATGTTATTCTTTGCAACCATGTTTTAGAGCATATTCCTGATGACACAAAGGCTATGCAAGAATTATATCGCGTTTTAAAACCCGGAGGATTTGGAGTTTTTCAAATTCCACAAGATTTAAATAGGGAAAAAACCTTTGAGGATGATTCCATAACAGATAAAAAAGAACGTTCTAAAATCTTTGGACAATATGACCACGTTAGAGTTTATGGCCGAGATTACTTTGATAAACTTCGCTCTGTTGGTTTTAAAGTTGATGACATTGATTATACGGCAACGCTTTCTGAAAAAGAGATTGAAACCTATTGTATAGCAAAAGGTGAAATTATTCCAGTTGTTTATAAAATTTAACTTTCTGGGTAGCCATTTAAAGAAAGGTTTTTTAATTCTTTGTTTTCATCTTCAAAAATTAAAAACACTTGCAATTCAGGATGTGTTTGTAAAAAAGTTTTAACTTTTTCTATTCCCATAGTTTTAAAAGCCGTTGCATAAGCATCTGCAATCATACAGTTTGGCGCTATTACAGAAATGCTTAACAAATTTGTTATACTAGGATAACCTGTTTTGGCATCTATGATATGTGAATAACGATTTCCTTGATCATCGACTTTAAATTTCCTGTAAGTTCCAGAAGTTGCCATAGCCTTATTATTTAAGCTTATAGACCTAATAATAGACCGTGAACCATCAAAATGTGGCATCTCCACCCCAACTTTCCAAGGGTGACTTTTCTCTAAATTAATCCCTTTAGTTCTAATTTCGCCTCCTATTTCCACTATATAATTTTCAATACCATAACTATCCAAAAATTCGCTTACTACATCTACACTATAGCCTTTGGCAATGGCATTAAAATCAAGATACGTGTTGGGATGCTCTTTTATTATGTTATAGCCCTCTCTTCGAACTTTATCCAATCCTACAGATAGCATTAAACTATCAATTTTTAGGCTATCTAAGTCTTTCACTTTTCCTTCAGAACCAAAATTCCATGCATTTACTAAATCGCCAATAGTAGGATCAAAAGCACCATCTGTTTCTTGATAAATTTCTTTTGAAGCATCAAATACCTTTAAAAAATGCTCATCAATACTATGAGATTCATTTCTGTTAATTTTAGAAATCAGTGAATTTGTGTCATAAGTAGACATCGATTTATTGATTGCATAAAACAAACTATCCACTTTAATCTGCATTTTCTTGTTGTTTTTGCCACCATATTGAACCGTATATGAGGTACCAAATACCAATCCAGACATTTTGTGATTCTTGTTGTTACAAGAGGTGAAAAAAATAAAACTAAACGCAATTATGAGAAATTTATTCATAAATATTAAAAGCAAAATTTAATTTAAAATAGTGTTTAAAAACTGGATACCATGGTATTCAATTAAATACGATTCATTCAGATAAATAGGTAGTTTTTTATCTTTAACATTGGCCAGCCCTACACCAGCATAAAGTACCTGAGCATTTTTTTCTCTGGCGTGTTTTTTAAAAGATTCCATCCAAACAACATCATAATTATTTGGGTTTTCAGGAAGCAAAACGGCTCTAACAATCACGAAAAAGTACTGATTCTTTTTATCAATACAAACAAACTGAGGATGTTTTTTAAGTTTACTATTTATGGCGATAAACTCGAAACCACGTTGTTCCAAATCTTTACCAACATGGTTCATGGCCAAATTATGCAATTCTTGTTCTGTAAGTGCTTTACCCATATTACAAAAATAAAATAAATGTTTCGATTGATGATGACATTTTATAATTGTTTCGATGTATTAAAAAACAATAAAATAATCCATTATGAATTCAGTTCAAAAAATTGTTAAAACCTTACGCTATTTGACAACAAAAAAAATTGCCATAATAATCATTTTGATTATTATTTCATCATGTAAAAGTGATGAAGAGTTACTTGATGAAGGGTTTCCAAAACTAGGAACCTGCAAACAAGTAGCTTATACTGGCAACTTAAGCCAAACTATAACTGAAAACACCATTACATATTTAACCAGTGGCGGAGGTAAAATAGTGATGGATCAAAAAAATACGATAATTACTATCACACATGCGGATTATCAAAATTTCAAAATTGAACTGTGGGGTAATTTAGTAGTTAACGGAAAAACTTTAAACTCTGCAAACAAAGAAAGTCTTAATAGTAAACACATTAAAGATCGTTTAGGGAACAGACGTTCCATTATTTTTCCAGACGGAGCGAAAATAACCATGGTTGCCGCTGGTTTAAATGAGCAGCTTGTATCGGTAAGTATTCACGATGGCAACGAATTTCATCATATCAATCTTACCTGCAATACTTTGGAATATAGCTCAGCAAACTCAGATTACACAAAGCAGCTTGATGATACCGAGGCTGACGGTGAAACATGCACATTTGAATTTACTGAAACTGGCGTGCTCTTTCTTAATATTTATACAGAAGATGTGGTTGGGCAAAAAGTGGAAAAGCGTGTACCTCTTGGTGAAATATTTAATAGCGACCCAACCAGAATCAATGATTATTATGATGATCCAAGACTATCACGCACTTAATCCATTTTCTCTTCTAATCAATAACTAACTAAAAATTAATCTTATGAAATATTTTAAACATAATAGTATAAAAATTCTTGTTATTCTAGTGCTACTTTCTTCATGTTCTAAAAAAGACGATGACAATCAAGATGAAGACGTTCCTAAATTAGGAACTTGTAAATCTGTGAGTCCTAAAGGCAATTTTAGTTCTATTGATTTAAGTAAAGGAATATTTACTTATGAAACTAGCGGTGGCGGTAAAATAGTAATGGACCAACATTTACTTACCATTACCCATAAAGACTATTCTCTTTTTAAAATTGAATTTTGGGGTATAGTACATGAAGGTCTTAACGCCAAACACATTAAGGATTTTTCAAGTAACAGGCGTTCATTAATTTTTCCTGATGGAACCAAAATAACAATAGTTAACGGTAGTCTTGATGAAGATAGAATATCCATTAGCATTTATGAAGGCAATGACTATCACCATATTAACTATACATGTAAAACACTAGAGTACAGCGCTGTCAATTCTCCTTATGCTAAAAAACTCGATGATATGCAAGCTGACGGTGAAACATGCACATTTGAATTTACTGAAACTGGCGTGCTCTTTCTTAATATTTATACAGAAGATGTGGTTGGGCAAAAAGTGGAAAAGCGTGTGCCTCTTGGTGAAATATTTAAGAACGAACCAACTACAACCCATGATTATTATGATGACCCAAGACTTTCAAGAACCTAACCGTAATCTAATCATATCCATTTTTTAAATGTTTCAGTTTTAATTAAAACAACCCTTATGAAAACAATCACTTTATTAATTGCAACGTCTTTTATTCTATCAGCATGCGTTAATGAAAAGAAAACGAACACATTAGAACTATTAGTTAACTCAAACCAAATCAACACATTGCAAATGCACGCTTTTGTAGATGTTAAAACGGGATTGACCGTTGTAGAAAAAAAATTTCCTAGCGAATGGAATGTGATTTCTAAACCAAATTACGATTTGGATACTTACTTACCAACCTTTCAGTATAAAATTCAAAGTGATAACGGCTTAATAGGTTTTAATACCAATTTGCGCCAATTTACAAGCTATGATGATGCTAATTATGCCCAAATGATGAAAAGTTATGGATTAAAAAATATAAAACCTTTTGTAGATGCAACTACAATTATAAATCAGGAATTGGTTCCTGCCATGCAAAAAATAGGTTTCACCAAACAAAAAACCTATTCAGAAGAAAAAATTCGTGATTTTTTCTATAAAAAATTATCAGAAAGAGGTTTTGAAAACAACAGCACTATTGCAGTTTTAGTTAGTGAATGGACTAACAACACTGGCAAAAAAGCGATGACGATTTTGGTTCAATTTGTATTAAACTCCACCGACACAAACAACCCAAGTTATGTTGTTTGGAATTATGGAACCGATTTTTTATTCGCTCCTGAAAAAGTTTTCGAACAAGAAAAAACTGCTTTTATAGCAACCGCTATCAACTATAAAGAAAACCCTAAATGGGAAGAATATAGAACTTTTACCATGCGCGAACGCCAAATTGAGGCAGACCGCAAGTTAAAAATGCAGAACGATCGTGCCAACCAGCAATACGCCTATTTCCAACAACGCATGCAGGATCAAAAAGCACAATTTGAATCGCATCAAAACATGATGAAAGAACGCTATGCCGCAAATGACGCTAATCATGAACGCTTTATAAATAATATTCGAGGAGGTAGTAGTTATGTTGAATCAAATTCGGCAGATGATAACCAACGCCAGTTTATAAACATGATACGGGAGGAACAAGTAGTATTAAATGATGAAGGGAAAAAATATTTGGTTGAAGCACATTCGGATAGATATTGGATGAACAGTAACGGCGAATACATAAAAACAGACGATAGTTTTTTCAATCCTAATGGCGATTTGAATTTAAACAATCAAACTTGGGAACTTGTAAAAAAAGTGGATAAGTAAGCTAAGGCTTTAAAAAAATAGTTTGAGTTAGTCAGGAAACATGTACACATGCAATAACTAACAATCATAAATAATGTATGGTGCATGTTTTTATTTTAACTATATCAAAGAAAAAACTGATGACATTTTGTAATTAAAACGATGTATTTAAAAACAAGTCTATAAACGATTAAAAAAAATAGACAGCTAACATTTTAAAAACATAGAATTGAGTTTAAAAACATTCCGATTATTAGAAATAAAGCACAAATAATTAATTTAAAACCAAACACATGAAAAAACAAATTTTACTTATTACCATTATTTTAGGACTTATGACATTATCCTGCTCGAAGAATGATGATCAAGACTCTGAATATCAAGGAACCTGGACAGGAACTTTCTCAGGAATCCAGGACAATGGAACTTGGACAGCCAATATTGATTCAAATGGCAAACTAACGGGAACCACAAACTCTACTGTTTTAAAAATATCACTTAGCTTAAACGGTAACGTATCTTCTAGCGGGGTATTTATAGCTACAGCTGGATCTGCTTCAAACAGTGCGGAATTTAACGGAAAAATGTCTGGCACAACTGGCTCTGGAACTTGGGCAAATACGAAAGCTGGAATAAACGGAACTTGGAGTGGAAATAAGCAATAGCTTTTATTTAAGTTAGTCAAAAAACATGCACTTATGTTATTAGAAATCAGCCTTATAAGGATAATACATGTTTTTTATTTTTAAAAATTCTATGTAAAAATGATGACATATCACAATTTACCCGATGAACACAAATTATAACAAATAACCAATTAAAAATGAAAAAAATGAAAAAACTAAGTATCGCAATCGTAATTGTTTTAGGCTTTAGCCAATTAATAACAGCTCAAGAAATTAAATTTTGAGCAAAAGCTGGTTTAAACTTAGCAAACATGAGTGGAGACGTAGAAGACAATTCTATGAAAGTCGCTTTTCACCTAGGTGGGATGGCAGAAATTAAAATTTCAGAAACCTTTGCCGTTCAACCTGAATTACTTTATTCTGCCCAAGGCGCCAAATTTTCTGATGGGACCTTGGCCCTAAACTATCTTGCACTACCAGTTATGGCAAAATACGCTGTTTCTGAAAATTTCAGTCTTGAGGCAGGTCCACAATTTGGATATCTGCTATCTGCCAAAGCAAAAGATGAATCAAATGAAGATGATGGTGGTGGCGGTAACATTGAAGCTTCGGCTAAAAGTAGTACTAGCAGCAAAGCACAATTAGCGCAAGCAGCACAAGCAGATTCAAGAGATATTAAGGAAAATTTTAAATCTTTTGATTTAGGATTAGCTCTTGGGGCAAGCTATTTGTTGAACAATGGCTTGAACGTAGGAGTACGATATATTATGGGCTTATCGGATACACCGAAAAACGACGACGGCGATTTTAAATATAAAAATTCTGTTTTTCAATTATCGTTAGGATATTATTTCAATTAAAACCAAGACTATTTCAGCTTCAACTTTTAGATTTAAAACACATTTAAAAGTTGAAGTTATGATGATATTTCAGAAGTAAATCGATGTTCTAAAAACAGTTAAAATTTATAAATATGAATAACCCAATTATCAAACAAATTAAAAAAGGATTGCTATTACTGTTAATTTTTATTACCACATTTTTCTCTTGCAGTAAAGATGATAATAATCAAGACGAAGAAGAAAACCCTACAGGACTTACCGTATATGTTGCGGGTATTGAAAATAAAAGCAATGATTATAATAGTGGTAGCTATGCCACACTTTGGAAAAATGGCAAAGTAACAAACCTTAATAATGGTTCTACATCGGCAATGGCAGAGTCTGTATATGTTTCAGGGAACGATGTATATGTAGCTGGAGAAGAGCTGATTGGTGGTTCAAAATATGTCGCTAAAGTTTGGAAAAATGGGGTAGCTACTAACCTTACAGATGGCTCTAAAGGCGCTAATGCTTATTCTGTTTTTGTAGCTGGTAACAATGTATATGTAGCTGGTAGTGAAGAAGGATCTATTGGATTTAATGCCAAAGTTTGGAAAAATGGCGTCGCTACAGATCTTTCAGATGGTTTACAATCTTTTGCAAACTCTGTATTTGTATCGGGCAACGATGTGTATGTGGCTGGCGTACAATTAAACATATCAACCTTTATGGCTGTAATCTGGAAAAATGGTGTGGCTACTAAACTTACAAATGGTTTAAAAGAAGCATCTGCAAACTCTGTATTTGTTTCAGGTAACGATGTATATGTAGGCGGATATGAATATGTTAACAACACTTCCAATCAAACAGCCATTGCCAAAGTATGGAAAAATGGCGTAGCAACTAATTTATCTGATGGCATAAAACCAGCTTATATAACTTCGGTTTTTGTTAAAGATAATGATGTGTATGCTGCTGGTTTCCAAAGTGCGGAAGCTAATTACACTTCTAATTTAATTGCTATGGTTTGGAAAAATGGTGTTGCCACTAATCTTACAGATGGCACCTATTATGCAAAGGCAACTGGTATAATTGTAATAGGAGATGATGTTTATGTATCTGGGCGAGAACAAAGCGGCTCAAATGGAAGCGATATTGCAAAGGTTTGGAAAAATGGGGTCGCAACCAATCTTACAAATGGCGCAAAACTAGGGAGGGCACATGCTATTTTTGTTAAATAGAATTTCAAAGCATATAAAAATGAAAGGCTTTAAAACTTATAATGAAAGTAGATAAACGAATAATAAACCATTTAATAGTGTAGTATTTGTATTAATTTGAAATAGTTGTATATTTCTCGTGTTTTGCTATAATTTATGGAACACGCGAATGCTCACGAACATCAAGACCAACTTATCAATGCTATTAAATGCAACAACGCCATTGCTTTAAAAGAATTATACGTGTCTAATTATCCTAAAATTGAAGCCTTGGTTTTAAAAAACAATGGCAGTACAGATGATGCAAAAGACATTTATCAGGAAGCTTTTATTGCCTTATGGAACAACGTAAAAAACGATGCTTTTACACCAACAAATGAGTCTGCTCTTGATGGTTATTTATACACCATAGCAAAAAACAAATGGATGGACATTGTACGTTCAAAACAATTTAAAAAAACACAAACCTTAACGCCAGAACGTATGGCGTTTCTTAAGAAAGAAGAAAACAACGATTTTAATGAAATAGAAAACAAAAAATTAAATAAGGCTATGGAAGCCTTTAAAAACTTAGGACAACCTTGCAAACAATTATTAACAACGTTTTATTTTGATAAGAAATCGTTACGGGATATTGCAATTGAATTAAGTTTGGATGAAGCTTCAGTCCGTAATAAAAAATACCGTTGTATGGAAAAATTACGCAACCAAGTTTTAGATATAAAAACCCCAAACAGTGAAAGATAATAGCAACATATCGCAAGAATTATTTGAAGCCATAGAACGCTACATTAACGGCACTATGGAAGCAAGTGAATTAAAGGATTTTAACGACTACCTTAAAATTGATTCTGAATTTAAAACCCAAGTAGAAGATTATAAAACCATATTCCAAGGCATTGAAGAGCAATCATTAAAAGAGCAGTTAAACACATTTCATGCAGAAATCTCTAAACCCGAAACTAAAAATCCCAAATTTAAAAAAGTACATTACCTATTTTTTAGTAAAATAGCCGCTGCGGCAGCCATTATTATTGCTATGGGTAGCATTTGGTTTTTTAGCGGCTCACCAAACCAAAAAATATACGCCAACTATTTTAAACCAGACCCAGGGTTGGCAACCACCATGAGCAGTACAGATAATTTTGAGTTTTATGACGCCATGGTACATTACAAACATAAAAATTACGATTTGTCCATAAAAAAATGGTCGATCTTAAGTCAAAAGAATCCAAGTAACGACACCTTAAATTATTTTTTAGGCGTAGCGCACATGGCAAATAAAAACATGGATAAAGCCATTCCGTATCTGGAAAAAACAACTAAAAACACCAACCCAGAATTTCCTTTTTTAAAAGATGCTTATTATTATTTGGGTTTGGCCTATATAAAAGAAGGCAACATAAACCTTGCAAAAAAATATCTTACTTTAAGCGATACCGATGTTGCCAAAACTATTATTTCAAAATTACCAAACTAAACCCTAGCTTGTATGATTAAGCGGTTAATCAATATAAAAATTGCGCTCCTAATCATCGTAGTTTGTAACGCATTAAAACTTAATGCCCAAAACAAAGCCGTTAATGGCGTTGCCTATATTCAAAATTTAATTGAGAACGATTCCTTAAAAAAAGCGGAAAAAGAACTAAAGCACCAACTTAATTATTACCGAGCACAAAAAAACACCGATAGTTTAATTAAATATGTTGGTTTGGTAGGCAGTTTAAAATTAGCAAACAACAGCCACAGTACCGCCATTAAAAATGCCGAAATCTTTGGTACAGAGTTAAAAAAATGCAACAGTGCTTATGTTGATAAAGAATTTTTATTAGAACTCTCTTGGATTTATGATGATGCTGGCCAAACCAAAAAAGCTTATAGTCTTGTTGCAGATGCCTTAAAAATTGCAAAAACTATTAAAGACCCTAAAAAAGCCAGTTTCAGTATCATTTATCATAATTTTGGGTATTTAGCTTCTAATATGGGCGATTATGCTTTGGCAAAAAAACACTATGCCAAATCCATAAAAATGATGCAAGCATCTAGTAGCAAAGATTATGAGAATCTTCATAAAACTTATAATGCTTTAGGTGGCATGATGTGGTATTCTGCAAAACTTGATAGCAGTCTTTACTTTTTTAATAAAGCACTTAAAATTTTAGATAAAACAGATAAAAAACCCATTAATACTTTTTATAGAAAAGCATTGGTGAATTCGAATATCGCGGTCTTAAATCAATCGCTAGGACGAATAGATGAAGCTATTGAGTCTTCAAAAGAAGTAATAAACAACTATCAAAAATTTATTGATGTTTCAAAGGACGAATCGTATAAATTACGCGCATTAAAAAATCAATTGGCGGCTATTGATAATCTGGGGTCATTTTATCATTCTATGGGCGAATTTGAACGCGCCGATAAATTGATTGCCTATTCATACCAAAAAAAGAAAAAAAAACTTCCAGAAAACGATATCAACATAACCATTTCGCAAATCATTTCCGCACAAGCAAAAATTGGTTTGAGAGACTTTAAAGCGGCTAACAATCTTATTGATAAAGCTATAGCAAGCATAAACAAAGAAAAAAACACACAGTTTTTTTGGCATGCCAGTGCGCTTTCAACCAAAGCAACTATAAGTAATGAACTAGGCGATAAAGAAATTGCTGGTAAGTACTATCAAGAAGCCTACGATTTGTTTAAAAAATCGTTGGGCAATAATGATTACACCAGAGATTTTTTAGATGAAATAATTAACATGTCGCAATTTTACGCTTCTATGAATAATGCTGAAAGAGCCATTTCTTTAGCGGAAGAAAGCTATGAATTTATAAAAACTAGCGATTTTAAACAGAGTCTTCAGGCATTTCATCACATTGTCAATTTAAGTGAAGTTCATTTTAGATTAAAAAATTACCAAGAAGCCTTAAAATACAGCAACGAAGCACTCGCATTTTTAAATCAAGGAACAATTGAAAACAAAACGTTTAAGGATTCCATTCAAATACAATACAGAAAACCAACTGCTTTATTAATTAATGCCAAATCCAACTATTATTTAAACTCCAATAAAACGAAAGCATTTTTAACCGATTTACTAAAACAAACCCAAAACGGCATTGCTATTTTAAACCAGCGTAAAACCATTATAAAATCGCATGACGATTTAAGTTTATTAATTACTGATAACAACGAACTTTTTAATTTTTCAAAACAACTACTCATCGATTTGTATAATCTTACCAACAAGGTGTCGTATTTAGATAAAGCATTAACTATTCACGAATCAAGCTTGTACAATCGCATCCGTTCGCGCTTAAATTTAAAAAATAATCTTGTTTTTGCAGGTATTCCTCAATCCATTATAAAACAGGAAAATACCATAAAAGATAAACTCAATAACGCCGTTCAAAATAGTAATGATGGTAGTTTTAAAACTTTTTTTGAAGCCAATGCAGAGTGGAATTCCTATTTAGAAACTTTAAAAAAAACCTATCCAAAATATTATAAAATGCGTTATGCCAGTATTGAAGAACCTTTGGATAAGCTTCAAAAAAATACCCCTAAAAACACAACCATTGTACGCTATTTGTTTATTGATGAAACTTTATACGCCTTTACCATTACCGAAAAGGAAAAGCATATTTTTAAGTTACATAGTACCAGTTTAAAAAAGGATATTGGGGAATTGGTAGAAAACCAATCAGACCTAAAAACCGCCAGTTCAAAATTTTACGAGTTGTACCAAAAACTTTGGAAACCTTTTGAATCGAAGATTTCAACCCAACATGTGATTATTTTTCCTGATGCCGAATTGTTCAATTTAAGTTTTGAAACCTTAACGCCCCAAAAAATAAATTCATTTAAAGAGTTGGCTACCAAAAGTTTACTTTCAAAATACATAATTTCATATAATTACAGCTTGCTTTTGTTAGATGATAACAGAAAAACCATAAACTATAAAAAAGATTTTGTAGCGTTTGCGCCCGAGTTTAACGATAAAATGAAGCACAACTACAGTATTGCCATTAAAGATTCCATTTCAATTGACAAAACATATTTAAGCCTACTACCGCAACCTTTTAGTGTAGATTTAGCTAAGGAATACTCGCAAGTTTTTAACGGTACGTCCTTTATAAATGAAAAAGCTTCCAAACAAATTTTTAAAAATGAAGCGAATGAGCATAAAATAATCCATATTGGTACACATGCTGAATCCAACAACATTTCGCCCGAACTTTCGCGTTTAATTTTCGCAAAAAACAATCCAGATGAGGATAATTCACTTTATACTTACGAGATTTACAATCAAAACCTAAACGCCAACCTCGCCATTTTAACGGCTTGCGAAACAGGAAAACCAAGTTTTCAAGCAGGTGAAGGGATGATATCATTAGCGCACGCTTTTAATTACGCGGGTAGTGAGAGTATTTTAACGAGCCTTTGGAAAATTGACGAACAATCGAGCGCAAAAATTATAGAGTTGTTTTATAAATATATTTCAAAAGGGTATGCCAAAGATAAAGCGTTGCAACAGGCAAAACTAGATTATATTGCAACTGCAGAAGGCAGAACCATTGCCCCGCACTATTGGGCGGGTTTGGTACTTATTGGTGATACTAAACCTATAGATTTACAGTCTTCATCCAACATATTGTACTGGTTTTTAGCCGCATTAAGTATTATTATTATATTAATGATTAAAAAAAACAAAAAATCTACAAAAATTAATTGATTGCTTTTCTATTCCGAAAAACTAAAAACTAAAACATAGTTTTCATCCAAAATTTTATATTAATCATCCTTCCCGAACATGTAGTGTGATATAATTAAAAAAGAACTATTTAAAGGCAATGAAGCATTTATGAACAGCAAGTTTTTTTATAGATTTCGAACTCCAAAATTGCCTAACTTTAGCCACCAACTTGTTAATCAACCATGAACCAGCAACCACTTTCCAAAATAATAGGGCTTTTTTTAGGCCCCATTTTATTCATCATCGTTCAATTTTTACCTTTTGAAATTATCTCTGAAAAAGCTGATATTGTAATCGCCACAGCTTTATGGATGGTTTTTTGGTGGATCACTGAAGCTGTTTCAATATCAGTAACCGCATTGCTTCCGTTACTAGTATTTCCCTTATTTAAAGTTATGTCCATAGCCGATGTTGGCGCCAACTACGGAAGTCCTATTGTATTCCTTTTTTTTTGGCGGTTTTGTCTTGGCTTTAGCACTTGAAAAAGTAAATCTTCACAAACGCATTGCCCTAAATATCATTAAAAAAACAGGCACAACACCCAATAAAGTCATTCTTGGGTTTATGATTGCTACGGGGTTTATGAGCATGTGGATAAGCAATACAGCCTGTACAGTATTTATGCTTCCCATTGCCATGTCCGTTATCCAATTATTGGTTAATGATGCTAACGGTTTTACTAAAAGCGACAGCAATTTTGCAATAAGCGTGATGCTTGGGGTTGCGTTTTCGGCAAATGCGGGCGGTATTGCCACGGTAATTGGCACGCCACCTAATTCAATTTTAATTGGATTACTTGAAAATCAATACCATATTGAAGTCTCTTTTTTTAAATGGATGCTTATTGGCTTGCCATTTTCAATCATTTTAATTGGTGTAATTTACCTGGTTATGGTTAAATGGATTTTTCCAAATAAAGGCTTGGTTTTCAATGCTTCAAAAGATGTAATTAATGATGAATTACTTAAACTAGGCAACATGTCTTCCAAAGAAAAACGGGTTTTAACCATTTTCGCTATTACTGTTTTTTTATGGATTTTCAGAACGCTTATCAACTCCCTTATTCCAAATCTTGAATTAACCGACACCATGATAAGCCTTTTTGGAGCTTTGGCACTTTTTGCTATTCCGTTTAATTTAAAAAAAGGCGATTTTATTTTACAATAGAACGATACCCAAAAACTGGCATGGGGTATTTTAATTTTGTTTGGCGGTGGTTTGGCATTAGCAAACGGCATGTCCGATAGCGGTATTGTTGCTATGATTGCAGCTGAAATTTCAACAAGTAATATTAATTTTTTACTAACTGCATCGCTTTTAATTGTAGTGGTGCTTTTTATGACCGAATTAATGAGCAACGTTGCCATAACAGCCGTTTTAGCACCTGTTGTCGCAGGAATTGCGTTGGGGTTAAACATTCCTATTCTTTACCTTTTAATACTAGTTACCATAGCCAGTAGTTGTGCTTTTATGTTACCAATGGCAACACCGCCAAACGCTATTGTATTTGCTAGTGGTTATATAAAAGTGAGCCAAATGGCGCGATTTGGTATTGTAATTAATTTGATTTCTGCAGGGTTATTAATTCTTATGTTTCAGTTTGTTATCGGATTGATTTTTTAATTTTTTATTGGAAAAGTGCTATGTTTTTAATAACTTAGAAATAAAATTTTAAGCGATGAAAACTTCCCAAAGATTAGAGTCTGCTATAAAAAAGCTTTATACAGCATTTCATAATAATGAATTGCACCCCGAATGTTGCAAACAATGTGCCGTTGGAAACATTTTAGATAATACCGATAGTTGGAAGCATCTTTCAGATGAACATGGTGCTTTAGAATTAAATTATATCGGAAACGTTCACCAAATGTTAGGTAGAAAATTTAATGGGTATTCCCCTTTAGAATTACTTCACATTGAAGCAAGATTTTTAAAAGCATGTGGTTATCAATTACCTCTTCATCATAAAAACAAAAAACCTAAAAACCCAACAGATAACGATGTTTTATTTGAAGGACTAACCGCAGTTGTAACCTATTTATGCAAGCTTGATAACATTCCAAATGTTATGGATTACACCAAGCTTTTTGAGGTTAAAAATGAAGAATTTCACTTTCAGTTAGTTTAAAACATAAAAAAACCGATATTTTCATATCGGTTTTCTTTAATATAATGTTTAGGATTTTTATCCTCCAAAATCATCAAAGCGAATGTTTTCATCAGGTATACCAAAATCTTCACCCATTTTTTGAACGGCTTGGTTCATTAATGGTGGTCCGCAGAAATATAATTCTATATCTTCTGGTGCTTCATGATGATTTAAATAATTATCAATAACGCAATTATGAATAAACCCAACAAAACCATCACCTGGTGCATCAATATTTTCTTTAACTTTCCAATTGTCTTCCGGCATAGGTTCAGAAAGGGCTAAATAAAATTTAAAGTTTGGAAAATCTTTTTCTAATTGTTTAAAGTGGGCTAAATAGAACAATTCACGTTTAGAACGACCACCATACCAATAGGTTACTTTTCTTCCTGTTTTTAAAGTTTTAAACAAATGATATAAATGAGAACGCATTGGTGCCATACCAGCTCCACCGCCAACATAAAGCATTTCTGAATCAGATTCATTGATAAAGAATTCGCCATATGGTCCAGAAATTGTTACTTTATCTCCTTTTTTTCTTGAGAAAATGTATGAAGATGCAATCCCAGGATTTACATCCATCCAGCCGCCTTTAGCACGATCCCAAGGCGGCGTTGCTATACGTACGTTTAGCATAATTTCTCTTCCCTCTGCTGGGTAAGAAGCCATTGAATAGGCTCTTTCAACTGTTTCATTATTTTTCATTACCAAGGTCCAAAGTCCAAATTTATCCCATTCAGCTTGAAACTTATCAGGTGTTTCATGCTCTTCTGGATGTGCGGTAATGTCAATATCTGAGTATTTAATTTCACAAGGTGGAATTTCAATTTGAATATATCCGCCTGCTTTATAATTCATGTCTTCAGGAATTTCTACGACAAATTCCTTAATAAATGAGGCTACATTGTAATTTCTAACAACGGTTCCTTCCCACTTTTTAATACCAAAAACTTCTTCAGGAATGGTGATATTCATGTCTTGTTTTACTTTAACCTGACATGCCAAACGCGCTCCATGTTGTAATTCTTTTCTTGTAAAATGAGGTGTTTCAGTCGGTAAGGCTTCACCTCCACCAGACAATACATGACATTCACACTGAAGGCATGTTCCACCACCACCACAAGCCGATGGTAAGAAAATTTTACTGTTACCTAATGTAGAAAGTAAACTACCTCCAGATGCCACTTCAATTTCCTTTTCACCATTGATAGTAATTTTAACGGGGCCTGATGGTGATAGTTTTTGTTTTACAACTAATAATAACACTACTAATAAGATAGTAATTATTAAAAAAGCTGTTACCGTAGCTATGATGGTTCCTAATGTACCTGCTGCTAAAATCATGTGACTCATTTACTTTTTTATGTTGTTAGCTAACACTTTCTCTTCTTTTTTTTCATCAGAGTTCTCATTATCTTTTAATGGAAGTGTTTTAATGTCTTCTTTTGGCAAAACTGCTTGCTTTTCGTCTTGAATTTTTTCATTATCACCCGTTAGCATGCCACCAAAACTCATAAACCCAATGGCCATTAAACCTGTAATAATGAATGTAATACCTAAACCTCTTAAAGGTGCTGGAACATTTGAATATCTAATTTTCTCACGAATAGCGGCAATGGCAAGAATGGCTAAAAACCATCCAATTCCTGAACCTATTCCATAAACAGTTGCCAATCCTAATGTAGGAATCTCTCTCGATTGCATAAACAAAGAACCTCCTAAAATAGCGCAGTTTACTGCGATAAGAGGCAAGAAAATACCTAATGAATTATATAATGAAGGGGAGAATTTCTCAACCACAATTTCAACCAATTGTACCATAGTTGCTATAGTAGCAATAAACATGATGAACGATAAGAAACTCAAGTCATAATCTGCATAGTCTTCACCAAGCCAAGCTAAAGCTCCTGGTTGTAATAAATATTGATCCAATAACCAGTTTAAAGGGACGGTAATTGCTAATACAAATATAACAGCTGCGCCTAAACCAACGGCTGTAGATACTTTTTTAGATACCGCAAGGTAAGAACACATTCCAAGGAATGTAGCAAATACCATGTTATCTATAAATATTGATTTTAAAAATAATTCTAAATGTTCCATATGTTTAGTATTCAGTGTTAAGTGTTAAGTGTTAAGTGTTCAGTAACTACTTACTGCGACTGCCAACTGTACACTAATTAATGATCTTCTATTAACGCTTTATTTCTGCTACGTTGTACCCAAATTATAATTCCAACAACAATTAATGCCATTGGAGATAGTAACATAAACCCATTATTTTCATAGCCAATAGCATACAATCCTGTTTTTTCTATGGGATCTCCTAAAATTTTAAAACCTAGCAATGTACCAGATCCTAATAATTCTCTAAAGAACCCAACAATAACCAATATTAAACCATAACCAGCTGCATTACCAATGCCATCTAAAAATGATCGCCAAGGACCGTTTGCTAAAGCAAAAGCTTCAAAGCGTCCCATAATGATACAATTGGTAATAATTAGCCCAACAAATACCGATAGTGTTTTACTTAGCTGATAAGAATAGGCCTTTAATATTAAATCTACAATAATTACCAATGCGGCGACTACAACTAATTGAACAATAATCCTGATTTTAGAAGGGATTATATTTCTTAAAAGAGAAATAGCAACATTACCGATGGCTAAAACGGCCATTACAGAAATTGCCATAACAATGGCTGCTTTTAATTCGGCCGTAATTGCCAATGCAGAACAAATTCCAAGTACCTGAATAGTTATTGGGTTATTATCTGCTAATGGATCTAATATTAATTTACTATCTTTTTTCGATAAAAGTCCCATATTCTAATTCGTTAAAGTTGTTAGGTAAGGAATGTACATGTTCAAATCTTTCTTTATCATAGCCGTAATGCCATTACCTGTAATGGTTGCTCCTGCTAAAGCATCAATTTCATAATCGTCTTTGGTTTGATTTGTGGGATCATTATTTCCTTTGGCAATCGCTATTCCTTCAAAAGTATTTCCATCCATAATTTTTTCACCTTTAAAATCATCCATGAAAAAACGTTGGTTTATATTGGCTCCTAAACCTGGAGTTTCTCCTTTATGATCAAAAAAGACACCATAAACTATTAAGTTTTTATCAAGTGCTACATAACCCCAAATGGCATCCCAAAGCCCTTTTCCTCTCATTGGGATAATATAAAATGTTTCGCCATCTTTTTCTCCTATAAATAAGGGTAATTTTCTTGTATAACTAGGATTCGACGCTTTTGACTCTTCCTTTTTGATATCTATTAAGTATGGTTCTATACCATTATTAGCTGCCATATATTCTTGTCTATTAAGGGCACTTGCCTTACCATTTTCAATTTGAATGACCAACTGTTCTTTTATATATTTTGAAAACTCTGAAGCGACTTTATCTGTAGGCACAAAATTTACACTGCTTTCATCATTTTCATTAACTCCCATAGCATATAAAATATTCTGCTGAATTTCTAAACGCTTATTTTCAGTGATTTTAGGTTTTAATGATTCTGCAGCAAAAGCTAATAAAGCTCCAACGACTAGTACCATTCCAACGGCAAATAATATCGTGTATGAATTTTTATCTGTTCTATTTTCCATCATTAAGCAGTTTTAACTTTTAGACGTTTAAGTCTTTGCTTTATATTTCCTTTAACCACATAATGGTCAATAGTAGGTGCAAACACATTCATTAATAATATTGCCAACATGACACCTTCTGGATAAGCTGGATTGAATACACGAATTAGTATAGACATTAGTCCTACTAAAAATCCATATATCCATTTTCCTTTATTTGTTTGAGATGCAGTAACTGGATCTGTAGCCATATAAACTACACCGAAAGCAAAACCACCAATAATTAAGTGTTGCCAGTAAGGCGTACTCATTAAGGTATAAAATTTACTTCCTTGGTCAATGACATTTGCATCAACAAGACTGTTAAAAATTAATCCCATGACTATGGCTCCAATAACAGAAGATAACATGATTCTCCAACTTCCAATTTTAGTAAAAATTAAAAACAAACCTCCTAGCAAAATTAATAACGTTGAAGTTTCTCCAATTGAACCCGGAATAAAGCCATAAAACATATCCCAAAACGTATATCCCAAATGTTTACCTTGTGCTAAACCTCCTAGAATAGTTTCTCCTGAAATGGCATCTACTTTACCTACACTTTCAACGGCACCTTGAACCCAGACCTTATCGCCACTCATCCATGTTGGATACGCAAAAAACAAAAAGGCTCTGATGGTTAAGGCAGGATTTAAAATGTTCATGCCCGTTCCTCCAAAAACTTCTTTGCCAATAACCACTCCAAAAGCTACAGCTACAGCCAGCATCCACAATGGAATATCAATAGGTATAATTAAAGGTACTAGCATTCCTGTTACTAGGTAACCTTCTTCTACTTCGTGATTTTTAATGGTTGCAAATAAAAACTCAATACCTAAACCTACTCCGTAAGACACGATGACTAAAGGAATAATTTTCCAGAATCCTAATGCAAAATTATCCAAAGTCCAGAACTGGCTGCTAAAAAAACCTCCCATTACAGCATCAATCTGTCCTGCTGCTAAATAATGTTGATATCCGGCATTGAACATACCAAAAATCAAGCAAGGTATCATAGCCAAAATAACCGTATTCATGGTGCGCTTTAAATCATCAGCCGCTTTAATATGAGTCCCGTTATGTGTTGTTTCGTTTGGTAAATATAAAAAGGTATGCAATGCACCAAACGCAGGAGCCATTTTGGTTCCTTTGTATTTTTCTTTTAGTTGATGTAATTTACTTTTTAAACCCATGTGTTATTATTTTCTTTTCACTTCAATCAATAAATGATTATCCAATTTCTTTAAGCATTACGTCTAAACCTTTTCTTATAATTTCTTGATGTGGCTGTTTAGACACACAGATAAACTCGGTTAAAGCAAAATCTTCAGGTGCCACTTCGTACATTCCTAAGGCTTCCATTTCATCTAAGTCATTATACATACAAGCTTTTAATATTTGCATGGGAAAGATATCTAATGGGAAGACTTCTTCATAGTTTCCTGTGGTCACAAAAGCACGATGTTCACCATTGGTATTGGTATTTAAATCGTATTTTTTATTTGGAAACATCCATGAGAATGTTAATGCTCTTGAGGTAGATATTTTATTGAATACTGGCGTAGTCCATCCAAAAAATTCATAATCATCGCCTTCTGGAATGACTGTAATGGTATTACTATAATAATCTAAATAACCATCAGGTTTTACTTGTTGACCTGATAATATATTGCCAGAAATAATACGAACATTCGCATCTTTTTCAATGCCTTGATCAAAAATCATCGTAGCTATTTCACACCCTAATTTGGTAATAAAATATCTTGGCTTTTCAATAGACGAGCCTACTAACGCTACAATACGTTCTGCATTAAACTTGCCTGTTAATAATAACTCACCCATAATGACAAGATCCTGCGGATTTATCGTCCAAACTACCTCTCCTTTATTAATAGGGTCAATTTTATTAATCTGAGTTCCTACATTACCTGAAGGATGTGGCCCAGATACTTTGTGTAAACTAATACCAGACAAATCTGACATGGGTGATCTACCAAATTTCCCCACAGAAACATGTACTTTCCCTTTTGTAAGTTTTCCTAATGCTGTAACTGCAGCTTGCAGCTCCTTTTCTTTGCCTTGTAAAGTATAATTGTAGTTGGCTGCTAAAGGTGCCGATGCGTGTGCAGATATAAAAATGGCTTTGGGCTCTTTGTTTGGATTGGCAATCACATCATAAGGACGTTGTTTGATAAAAGGCCAACAACCTGATGCCAACAAAAGCGCTTTAACATCTTGGGGTTTTGCAGTCTCTAAATTAAGCACAGGATTTTCAACATAAGAATCTGTTTTATCTGCTTGAATTTTTATGGATAAAATTTTTCTTTTTTCACCCCGTGCAATTTCAATAATTTCACCAGAAACTGGAGAAACAAATTTTACACTCTCATTGGATTTATCATAAAAAACTGGTTCTCCTGCTTTTATTTTGGTTCCAACTTTAGAAATTAATTTAGGTATTACGCCATGAAAATCTTTAGGTCTTAGAACGTAAAAGTTGCTTGCTTTTGCCTGGTCGAAGGTTTTTTCGGCTTCACCTTTTAATTTAATGTCTAGACCTTTTTTAACACGAATGTCGTTTGACATATTTTGATTTATTGAGATTAGTTGTCTAAAAACGCTGCAAATTTACAAATTAAAAATGCAGATTTCATAATAATTAACACAGAAATTTAAACCTGTTTTTTTACATACTTTTTTAGTCGTAAAATTTGATTATATTTACAAAAAAACAGTCCATAAATGAGAATTTTGCTTTATTTTCTTTTATTTTTCAGTTTTATCTCTTTAAACATTTTTGCCCAGATTGACGAAATTACCCCACCCGAGTATATTAAAACAATTTACTTTAAAGGCAACACCAATGAAAGCCAATTACCCGTTTTAAAATTAGGAGATTATATTATTTTAGAATTTGATGCTTTAAATGGAAATGAAGATGATTATTACTATACTATTGAACATTACAATCTTGATTGGACGCCTTCCGTATTGGTAAAATCTGAATTTTTAGATGGTATTGATAATCAACGCATTAGAACTTATGAAAATTCTTTCAACACGTATCAAATATATTCGCATTACAAACTTAGTATTCCAAACGAACAAACAAAAAGACTTAAAGTATCTGGAAACTATATGATCCATGTATTTAACAACAACAAAGAACCTTTATTTTCAAGGAAGTTTATGATTTATGAAAACATGTCAACTATTGGAGTTGCTATCAAACGCTCCAGAGATATTGCCAATATAGACTATAAACAACGGGTTGAAATTAGCATAACACCCAATAATATTTTATTAAACAACCCAAAGCAAAACGTAAAACTGCTAGTGGTTCAAAATAACAATTTAAAAACGGCAATATCTAATTTAGTACCACAATACACCATTGGAAATCAGTTAATTTACAAGTACGATTTGGAGTCTAGTTTTTGGGGTGGCAATGAGTATTTGTTTTTTGAAAACAAAGATATTCGTGCCGCCAATACAGGCGTACAGTATATAGATTTAAAAGATTTATATCATAATTATTTATTTACAAATTACCCTAGGGTTAACAGACCTTATACTTACAATCCTGATATTAATGGAAATTTTCTGATTACTTCTATTGACGCTGAGAATTCTAATATTGAGGCTGATTATGTTTGGATTCATTTCTCGTTATTATCCAATTCGGAAATTGAAAATAAGACGGTCCATGTTTACGGTAATTTTAATAATTACAGCATAGATGATTTTACGAAGATGAGGTATGATGAGTTGGATAAGGTTTTTAAATGTTCTATACTTTTAAAACAAGGATTTTACAATTATAAATTCGTAACAATAGATGATAACGGCAACTTAAATGAAGGTGGCATTAGCGGTAATTTCTATCAAACAGAAAATAATTACAAGGTTTTAGCGTACTATAGAGATTTAGGAAAAAGATACGATAGGATTATTGGAATGGGAGAAGGATCCTCGATAAACATCTCCAATTAATCGGAATAATGAAGTTAAATTAAAATAGGGTCAAAAAAAAACCTTATTTTTGCAAGTAAAACACATTGTATATCAATACATAACATGGTTCAACAAGTAACAAGGGGTATTAAAGTATCTGTAGAAACAACTTTTGAGGGTTCCTTTTATAAAAATTATAAGATACAATTTGCCTTTGGTTACAAAGTAACGATTGAAAACCAAAGTAAAGACTCCGTTCAGCTAAATGCTCGCCATTGGGAAATTTATGATGCCTTAAATAATACAGAAATTGTTTCTGGTGAAGGTGTTATTGGCAAAAAACCTGTATTAAAACCAGGAGAATCCCACACGTATACATCTGGATGCTTATTAACTTCTCCTTTTGGTGCCATGCAAGGTTATTATGATATGGTAAATTTTACGACTACCAAAAATTTTAAAGTAACCATTCCAACCTTTAAGTTAAGCGCGCCTTTTGCTATAAATTAATTCGCTGTTTTTCTTTTAAATCTGTACACTTTCCCAGATTGTTTAATATGGAGAAAACTACAATTTGAATCATGTACAAATTCAAAGTCTTGATTATAATCAAACGTATGATCTTCCACCATAAAAATATCATGAACATCAATATGCCCATGTGGTGAAATCCTTCTAAACAAATACTCTATATCATGTCCAATATGATGGAGTTCAAACCATGCTCCTGCGGCAATACCAGATAACCATTGGGCCTTTTCGTGCAAAACATCCACCGATTTTGGCTTTAAAGTTCCAATAAAGCTTGATTCATGAGTTTTAAGATTGTCTAAAAAACATCGCATATTTTCTCTGGTTTGCGACCCTTTAAAAGTGACTATTCTTCCAGTTTCAGAGACTTCAAATATATGTGTTTCGGTATTGGCCATAAGCACATTTCCAACGGTGCTTGGAGTAAACCATTTAGATTGTATCAGGTTTCTCTTTATTTTCTTATTGGTTACGGAAGTTATCAAAGTATCGGTTACAAATCTGGCACAGTTACAGGCGTTTTTTATAAAAGCAGCATACCTAATAAAGTGTTTTTGTTGCATTTTCGTAATGTGTTCTCTAGCCGCTTCGTAATTCACGGCATTGCAAACAGAAGCTACCAATTTACCATCACCATGTGTTAGTTTTGGATGCGTTCCTAAAAACTCTAAAATCTCATTAAGATTAACAATATAATCATCTTTAATGTCAGCTTTAAAAGGAATTTTTAATTCATTATCCGTTTCACTTCCTCTTACACGACCGTAAGGTTCTGGAGTAATATATCGTCCAAAATCATGATATTCTAAAACTCCAGTATTCTTATTTATAAGTACCAATGCGGCATGACCAGCTCGTAAATAGTTCTTTTTCCCAACACCTAAAAACCTTAAAAAAGGAGAAAACCATTCTTCAGACACCATTACAATAGTGTCTGGATAAGCCAATGTTAATATAATTCCATTGTTACTCATTAACTGCTTGATGAAAATTAAATTGAGTGGAGGTTACTAATTCCGTTTGTAAATTTTCATAGTTCATGTTGATAGAATCAGAAGTTTTAATCACTTGAGTAATACTCGTTGTTTTAACAAAACCTCTATCCATAATAACACCATAATCTTTATGCTCATTTCCAGCAGTTTTATGAAACTGTAAAATGATTTCTTTATTTAATTCGTTGCTTTTCTTAAAATCTTCAAACCATTTAAGCCTTTCAAGTTTCATCGAAGAATTATACAAGGTAGATGATGACCAAATTTTAGGTTCTAAAGGCAACTCTGATTCATGTTTTTTTTCACCATCCCAAACAAGTTCTAAAAACCTTAAACGAATTTTCCAATCAACAATAACCATGGTAAAAGGTTCAATGTTTTCTAAATTATAAGATTTTACAGTTGCTAGTATGTCTTCAGAAGTTAAAAAATCTGTAGCAACCACACCTCTACTCAACCTATAACTCGGTTTTCTTTTATGCAACTCAAACGCGCCATTTAATACGCAAACCATACTTTTTTTTTCACTAACGCCTAACCATGTTCCTCCAGAGAGTTCATCTTTCGGAAATAACAATCGCGTATTATTGATGGTATAAACTTTAGGCGCCAAAGACGCTCTGTGAGGTGCTTCATCACGGTTTGAGGTTAAAATAAAATCATGGTTTCCTTTAGGAATAATGGTTACTGTACACATAAAAACATAGTCTTTAAAGCTGTTGGCAACTTACAAAAAATAAACAATTTTAACGCGGTTTTAATAGCGATGCATTTTAGGTATCGTTAAATTATTCGTAAATTTGTACCATATTTTCTGAATTTTTTATTAAAAGAACAATAAATTACACAAAAGACATGGGAAACGGATTTTTTAATGTACCAAAAGCTATAAACGAACCTGTTAAATCTTATGCTCCTGGTTCTGCTGAACGAGAAAGCGTACTGGCAACTTACAAAAAGATGTACAACGAACAGGTTGACATTCCTTTTTATGTTGGCAGCAAAGAATATAAAACGGGCAATACCGTAAATATTTATCCGCCTCATGACAACAAACATTGTGTTGGAAAATATCATACTGCAGACAAAGAACATATAGAATTAGCTATTGAAAAAGCAGCAGAAGCAAGAGTAAAATGGGCTTCAACAAGCTGGGAACATCGTGCAGCAATTTTCTTAAAAGCCGCAGATTTATTGGCTGGCCCATTTAGATACAGAATGAATGCTGCTACCATGATGGGACAGTCAAAAAATGTGTTTCAGGCAGAGATTGATTCAGCTTGTGAATTAATAGATTTTTTACGTTTCAATGTTCAGTTTATGACTGAAATTTATAGCAATCAACCTATTTCATCAGCAGGCATATGGAACCGAATGGAATACAGACCATTGGAAGGATTTGTTTATGCCATTACGCCTTTTAATTTTACAGCTATCGCTGGTAACCTTCCAGCAGCGCCAGCCATGATGGGTAATGTTGTGGTTTGGAAACCTGCTGCTACACAAGTGTATTCTGCCTATGTTATCATGGAATTGTTTAAAGCCGCTGGGTTACCTGATGGTGTTATTAATTTAGTAACTGGAAATTCTGGTATGATTACGGATACTATTTTATCAAATAAAGATTTTGCTGGTGTACATTTTACAGGATCTACGGCTGTATTTAATAGTTTTTGGGAAACAATTGGTAAAAACATAAATCATTATAAGTCTTATCCAAGAATTGTTGGTGAAACTGGAGGTAAAGATTTTATTTGGGCACATCCTTCAGCAAATGCTCAAGAAGTTGCTACAGCCATTTCTAGAGGTGCTTTTGAGTATCAAGGTCAAAAATGTTCTGCAGCATCACGTGCTTACATTCCAAAAAGTTTATGGGGCGATATTAAAACATCCATTATTACTGATATCAATTCCTTTAAAATGGGAAGTCCGGAAGATCCTTCAAACTTTATTAATGCGGTTATTGACAAAAAAGCCTTCACCAAATTATCAGGTTATTTAGACCAAGCTAAAAAAGATGCTTATGCCGATATTATAGTTGGCGGAGGTTATGACGATTCTAAAGGATACTTTATAGAACCAACTGTTATTGTTACAACCAACCCAAAATACACAACCATGTGTACTGAGTTATTTGGGCCGATTATTACCATTTATGTCTATGAAGATGAGCAATGGGAAGAAATTCTGGGTCTTGTAGATAGCACAAGTGAATATGCTTTAACTGGGGCTATTTTTAGTTCGGACCGTTATGTTATAGAAACTGCGACTAAAAAATTGGAAAATGCCGCTGGTAATTTTTACATTAATGACAAACCAACCGGAGCTGTTGTAGGGCAACAGCCTTTTGGTGGTGCCAGAGCATCAGGCACCAATGATAAAGCGGGTTCTGTTTGGAATTTATTACGTTGGGTAAATAACCGAACCATTAAAGAAACCTTTGTGCCTCCAACAGATTACAGATATCCATTTTTAGAATAATTGATATTGCATTATAAATAATAAACCCACTAATGTTTAGTGGGTTTATTATTTATAAAAATGTTTAGATTTTAATGCCCTTGAATGACTGATAGCCAAGTTTTTTTTACTTAATCTCTTTTCCTTTTAAATATACTTTTTCAATTTGATTTGCTCCAAAGGAATACGGTATAAAACTATATGAGTTAATTGGTTTGGTTAGAATTAAATTAGCCTGTTTTCCTTTAGCTATACTTCCAACTTCATTTTGCATACCCATAGCATATGCTCCATTTATAGTAGCAGCATTTATAGCTTCTTCAGGTGTTAATTTCATTTTGATACAAGCTGAAGAAACCACAAAATTCATATTTCCAGAAGGAGACGACCCAGGATTATAATCGGTAGCCAAAGCTAAAGGCAAACCAGCATCAATCATTTTTCTTGCCGGTGTATATGGAATCCCTAAAAAGAAAGAACAACCAGGCAATGCCACTGGCATTGTCTTAGTACTTTTTAGTGATTCAATATCTTCATCCTTCATTTCTTCTAAATGATCAACTGAAAGAGCATTATACTTTACACCTGCCTGTATACCACCAATAGAATTGAATTGATTGACATGAATTTTAGGAACCAAACCGTAATCTTTTCCCGCTTGTAAAATACGTTCAGTATCTTCAACTGAAAAATAACCTGTTTCACAAAATACATCTACAAAGTCTGCTAACTGGTCTTTGGCTATTTTAGGCATCAAATCTTCAATTAATAATTTAATGTAATCTTCTTTATTGTTTCGATATTCGGAAGGAACGACATGTGCCCCTAAAAATGTGGCTTTAATTGAAATTGGATAATTTTCTTTTAATCGTTTAATAACACGAAGCATTTTTAATTCGGATGCTACCGTTAATCCGTAACCTGATTTAATTTCTATGGCTCCAGTTCCTAAAGCCATGACTTCCTCTAAACGTGCTTTGCTTTGAATGTATAAATCGTTTTCCGAAGTCTCTTGAAGTGTTTTTGCTGAATTTAATATCCCACCACCTTTGTTGGCAATATCTTGATAAGATAATCCTTTAATTTTATCTACAAACTCACGTTCTCTGTTACCAGCATAAACAAGGTGTGTATGAGAATCACACCAAGATGGCAACATCATTTTTCCACTCGCATCAATCACTTTTGAAAAAGGTTGTTTCGGACAATTTTCCATGTTTCCAAAATTGGCAATCAGTCCATCTTCAACTACTAAAAAAGCATTTTTAATGGTTGGAAGTTTATTCATGTCTTTTCCAGAAACAAAAGCCGTAACCTCTGTTCTAACCTGAATTAATTCTTTAATGTTTTTAAATAGTGTAGTCATTAAAATAAATTATCTATTATGTTATCTTCAACAAGATTAGGCAAAGTTACTTTTAAATTTGGAGTGCGTTCCATTTCGCGTTTTACAGCAAATAACGCTTCCTCGTTTCTGGCCCAACTTCGGCGTGCAATTCCATTATTAACATCAAAAAACAACATACTTTTAAGACGATCTTCAGCTTCTTTGGTGCCATCTAACAGCATTCCAAAACCACCGTTGATAACTTCACCCCAACCAACACCACCACCATTATGGATAGATACCCAAGTAGCACCTCTAAAACTGTCGCCAATAACGTTTTGAATGGCCATATCGGCTGTGAATTTGCTACCATCATAAATATTTGAGGTTTCACGATATGGCGAATCAGTTCCACTTACATCATGATGATCACGCCCTAAAACTATTGGTCCAATTTGACCATTGGACACAGCCTTATTAAAAGCTTCAGCTATTTTTGTTCGCCCTTCGGCATCGGCATATAATATTCTTGCCTGAGAGCCTACTACCATTTTATTCTTTTTAGCATCTTTAATCCAAGTAATATTGTCTTGCATTTGTAACTTAATTTCTTCTGGAGCTGTTTTCATAATTTCCTGAAGGACATTCATGGCTATTTCATCGGTCTTATCTAAATCTTCAGGTTTCCCTGAAGTACAAACCCAACGAAATGGTCCAAAACCATAATCAAAGCACATAGGCCCTAATATATCCTGAACATAGGACGGATATTTAAAATCGATTTGGTTTTCTGCCATTACATGGGCTCCAGCGCGCGCAGCTTCCAATAAAAAAGCGTTGCCATAGTCAAAAAAATACGTGCCTCTTTCAGCGTGTTTATTAATGGCTTCAGCATGTCTCCGTAATGATTCTTGCACTTTTTGTTTGAAGGTTTGTGGGTCTTCTCGTATTAATCTGTTGGATTCTTCATAGGTTAAGCCAACAGGATAATAACCGCCTGTCCAAGGAATATGCAACGAGGTCTGGTCTGAACCTACATGAATAAACATATTTTCATGATAAAAATGTTCCCAAACATCCACCACATTTCCAATAAAGGCTATAGATACCACTTCGTTTGTTTCTTGGGCTTTCTTAACCCTGGTAACTAAATCGCCCAAAGTATCTATTAACACATCAACCCAACCTTGATTGAATCTTTTAGTTGCCGCTTTAGCATTCACTTCAGCACAAATGGTTATACAACCAGCAATGTCTCCAGCTTTTGGTTGTGCTCCACTCATACCGCCCAAACCGGCAGTTAAAAAGATTTTTCCATGTGGTTTTTCATTTTTCTGCAATATTTTACGAAATGCATTCATAATGGTAATGGTGGTTCCATGTACAATGCCTTGCGGACCAATATACATAAAAGAACCTGCAGTCATTTGTCCGTATTGGGTAACCCCTAATGCATTATATTTTTCCCAGTCATCTGGTTTTGAGTAATTAGGAATCATCATACCATTAGTAACCACAACTCTTGGTGCATTTTTAGATGATGGAAACAAGCCCATAGGATGACCAGAATACATATGTAAGGTCTGCTCATTCGTCATAGTCGCTAAATACTGCATGGTTAATAGATACTGAGCCCAATTTTGAAAAACGGCTCCATTGCCACCATACGTTATTAATTCTTCTGGATGTTGTGCCACAGCTGGATCTAAATTGTTTTGAATCATCAACATGATTGCTGCAGCTTGCAAGCATTTTGTTGGATAAGCTTCAATGCCTCTAGCATATATTTTATAAGAAGGTTTAAAACGATACATATATATTCTGCCAAAATCTTGAAGTTCTTGAGTAAACTCTAATGCTAATTCTTCATGCCAATTCTTAGGAAAATAGCGCAACGCATTACGTATGGCTAACTGTTTTTCTTCTTTGGATAAGATATCTTTTCGCTTTGGCGCCTGGTTAGCACCTTTTGGATAGTTGTATTTTGGTGGTAACTCCTTTGGAATACCTTGTAATATTTGTTCTTTAAACGTCATAACTTTCTATTTTACAATAAATGCTTGATTTTTAACCAAGTGAATTAACGCATTAATATCGTCTTTTAGCATGCGGTCTTCTTCTAATTTATCAACCTTACTTCGTATTATTTTAAAGTTTTTCTCAAGAATTGCTGAAAATGTATTTGGCCGTCTAAATTCCATAGCTTGTGCAGCATACATCAATTCAATTGCTAATATTTTTTCAATATTCCCTAAAATCTGATTGAATTTGCGTCCAGAAATACTTCCCATAGACACGTGGTCTTCTTGCCCTAGCGAGGTAGGAATGCTATCTGCTGAAGTTGGAAAACACAGCGATTTATTTTCGGTTACCAAAGCTGCAGTAGTGTATTGCGGTATCATAAAACCTGAATTCAATCCGCCACTTGCCGTTAATAAACGCGGTAACCCGTATTTACCTTCAAGTAATAAATAGCATCTTCTATCTGAGATGTTACCTAATTCTGATGCGGCAATAGAACAATAATCTAAAGCCATTGCCAAGGGTTGCCCATGAAAATTCCCGCCTGAAATAGCTTCAGTTTCACTTAACACAATAGGGTTATCGGTTACCGAATTCATTTCAATTTCTGCCAGTTCATTTAGATGATGATAAGCATTTCTTGAGGCACCATGCACTTGCGGAATACAACGCATAGAATAAGGATCTTGAACACGAGCACAGTTTTCGTGCGATTTGATATTATTTGAATCTTTGAATAACATACGCATTCTATCAGCCACTTCTATATTTCCTTTAAAAGGGCGAATGCTGTGCAATAATGCCTTGAATGGCGATTCACTACCTTGATAAGCTTCTAAACTCATGGCGCCAGCAACATCGGCTAAATCTAATAAATAAGCCATTTTATGTAACCCAACAATAGTATGAGCCAATATAAATTGGGTACCGTTAATTAAGGCTAAACCCTCTTTGGCAGCCAATTCTATGGGTTTTAAATGATGCTTTTCTAAGATGATTTTTGCTGAAACTATTTCTGTTTCATCCCAAAACTCACCTTCACCGATGAGAGGTAAAAACAAATGTGATAAAGGCGCTAAATCTCCCGAAGCCCCTACAGAACCTTGCTCCGGCACAACAGGTAAAAGATTATTCTCAATAAAATAAATAATGCGTTCAATGACGTCTAATCTTATCCCCGAAAACCCTTTGCATAAGGCATGTACTTTACAAATCATCATGATTTTTGACACCTGTTTTGAAATGGGATTTCCAACACCAACAGCATGCGTCATTAACAGGTTTTTTTGGAGTAGATTCGTCTGTTCGGATGATATTTTAACATCACAAAGCGGGCCAAATCCGGTGTTTATGCCGTAAATAGCCTTGTTGGAATGTACCATAACTTCCACTTTTCGTCTAGAATCGTTTATTTTTGAAATGGCATCATTGGTAAGCACGCCTTTTAATGAGCCTTTATCGATAGCCATTACTTTATCTACCGTTAATGTATCCGTTCCGTAAGCAAACATATTTTATTGATAATTAGTTACATATTATATCTCTTCAATACAAATTTATTGATAAATTTGATATACAATAAGATCATTATTTCATACTATTAATAACAATGAGTTATCAGTTAGAATTACGACACATCAAATATTTTTTAGCTGTAGCAGACACTTTACACTTTAGAAAAGCTGCGGAAACACTTTTTATTTCGCAGCCAGGTCTAAGCAGACAAATAAAAGATATGGAAAACAATCTTGGAGTTAAGCTGTTTGATAGGCATAACCGAGACGTAAAACTCACGCATGTAGGTTTGTATCTTAAGCTAGAGCTTACAAAAAATATCAAAAATTTAGAAAGCATTTTACATCATGCCAAATTGCTTGAAGATGGAAAAGATGGTCAGTTAAACTTTGGTTTTGTTGGTTCTGCCATGCAACAGATTATTCCAGAATTGTTGTTAAAATTTACAAAAAATCATCCAAATATTTTGTTTAGTTTGAAAGAAATGGATAATCAAAAGCAAATTGAAGAGTTAATTGCACAGAATATTGATATCGGGTTTGTACGCTTGGAACGCATTCCAAAAATGGTTGAATCCTTTCCTATTTTAAAAGAATTCTTTTGTTTGGTGTTGCCTAAAAACCATCCTATTAATGCTACAAACTTTAAAAAATTATCGCAACTAAAAGACGAACATTTTATACTATTTGACCCTGAATATAGTGCATCCTATTATGAAAAAGTCATGGATATTTTTCAAGATAGCGGTTTTAGCCCACTAGTGTCGCATAACACCATTCATGCTGGTTCTATCTACAAATTGGTTGAAAACGGTTTTGGAATTTCAATCGTTCCTAACTCATTGAAATTAAATGAAAATAGTCTCATAAAATTTATAGATCTAGATAAAATATCGCAAAGAACTGTACTATCTGTTGTTTGGAATAAAAATAACACCAACCCTATTTTAGAGAAATTTTTAGAATATGTTAAGTGATCTTATAGTTTGTATTTAACATCTTTTGTTATAGTTTTCCAATGGTCTGTTCTAAATGGTACGGCAGGAAAACCTTCTTTTTTATATAGATTATTATCGCTTGCATCATCAGCCCATCCAAAATGTAGAGCAATTGGATATTTTACATTTTCACTATAAATTACCAATTTATTATTAGTGATTTTGGCTTTAGCATGATAAAAAACGTGATTGTCCTCTAGCAATTAAACTCTACGGAACATTTGAAACCACTGCTTCTTAAAAATATTTTAAGAAAGCACTAGCCACAAATTAATCAACTAAATAACAAACTCAAATTTTATGATTTTTCTCAATTTTATGGTTTTAACATACTCAATACTTTGTTTTGAAAAACTAGCCCGAGAGATTATTAATAAGCTAAGTATTCATGTTTTAACATTGCATTTTTTAAGAACTTTACATTTACTTTAATACTATGGTTTGGATGGAATGAGCCAAAGCACTTAAATGAGCAGTATTTGAAGCTATTGAAAGACTAAAATCCAGTTCCGTTTCTCCTTGATTTATGATAACCACTACCAAACTGCCGTCAGTATTGACAAATGCCGTGCTCAATAAGGTATTAAAACTTGAAAAAGCTGTTATTCTTTTGGCTTCAGGGCGAATAAATTTTGAAAAATGCCCAATATAATAGTAGGTATTTGTAAGGGTTAATTCTCCCGTTTGGGTATTGCCATGGACTGGTGAAAAACATAAATTCCCAACGTAATTTGGGTCGCCTGTTTCGTCAAGTAAAATATTCCAATCTGTCCAAGCCAGTCTGCCATTGTTAAAATCATTAATCATGGATTTGCCGTAACGTTCTGCCAATTTTGGGTCTTCGGTTTCTATTCTTTTTACATCATATTTTTCATTGCAGCCTTCTGTGAAAATTAAATTTTTATCTGGATAGGCTTCCTAAACGCTCTTAACCGCGTTATACATAGGTATGCCATCTTTCTTTCCAATCTTCATACCAATGAAATCCTGTGTCCCAAAAATATTTTGCGGCTTCTGGGTCGTTTAAAATCGCATTAGCCCTTTGAAACAACTAGTCTCTGTTATGAGCCATACATCAAAGCCACTTATTTTCCTCTCGGAAAGTCCTCATAAATTTGGTTTCAAAAGTTTACGAAAAAACCTCTTTTTTTTCTTCCATATTTATATCCTTAAATTTAATACCTTTATTATCAAACAACAAGGCATGGGTTGGACTCAGTTACCATTAAAAAAACCCCAACCACTTACCGTTTAATGCAAAGCATGGCGCATTTGGAATAAAAGAAAACAAACTAACCTTTAAAAAACAATTTATGGCACTAATTAATTATTATATAAATTTCAATGGAAACGCCGAAAAGACCTTTACATTTTACAAGTTGGTTTTTAGTGGCGAATTCGCGAAAATTATACGTTTAAAAGATCTTCTAGTCCAGAATTTACCATAGAAGAAAAAGACGCCAATAAAATAATGCTCATTGCTTTGCCCATAGGCAAAAACATTTTAATAGGTAATGACGTGCCTGAAAGTTTGGGACACGTTAATGAACTTGAGCACCGTTCTAAAATATCAATTAGTGCCGAAAGTTGTGAAGAAGCTAACAAATTATTCAAGAGCCTTTCAGTAGGTGGACAAATAGAAATACCCATTGTGACAGCCCTTGGGGTTCATATTTTGGTATGTTTAGAGACCAATTTGGTATAGAATGGATGGTAGATTTCGACCCAAAACACCAAGGAAAAATATAAAAAACAACCCATAACGTCCTATTAAAATATTAAAAGAAAATAGTGCATAAAATTGTTCTGGTTTTATTTAACAAAAGATTGTTTTTTTGCTGGCCAAAAAGCCCAGATGTGGTTATAAGAGATGATGAAAAGATTAAAATTTGAATATCGCATTACCATAATTTATTTCATTATAGGTGGTTTCTGGATTTTATTTTCGGATTGGTTTCTTAATTCTATTATTCAAGACATTAATATTTTAACCGAAATACAAACCTATAAAGGATGGTTTTATGTTTTTGTAACCGGACTACTCTTTTTTATTTACATCAAAAGGCACTTAAAACAATTGCGGTTAACCGAAAAAGCATTGAAAACGGCCAAAAAAAAAGCTGAAGAAAGCGACCGCCTTAAAACGGCCTTTCTACAAAATATGAGTCACGAAATAAGAACGCCCATGAATGCCATCATGGGGTTTTCAAGTTTATTGGCCGATACTTTTGATGACAAAACCAAACTCCAGAAATATTCTGAAATTATAAAACAACGAAGCCATGATTTATTGGATATTATAAACGATATCCTAGACATTTCAAAAATAGAATCGGGGCAATTGTCTGTTAATCATCACGTATGTGATTTGAAAGCATTATTTGCAGAACTGCAAACCTTTTTTGTTGAATATCAAAATCGTATGGGCAAACAACACATTAAGTTTTCGTTACATGCGTTTAACGATACTGACCAGCATTTAATTTATACCGATAAAGTGAAGTTGAAACAAATATTTATAAATTTAATAAGCAACGCTTTTAAGTTTACCAATACAGGCTCCATTATGGGTGGTTGCAAATTAGATGACAATAAGAAGGCTGTCTTTTATATTTCAGACACAGGAATTGGAATTCCTTTTGATAAACAACAAATTATTTATGAACGATTTAGCCAATTACAACAAAATTCAGAAGTAAATGCCGGCACGGGTTTAGGTTTATCCATTGCTAAAGGATTGGTAAGTTTATTAGGTGGTGAATTATTTTTGGAATCAGAACCCGGAAAAGGTAGCACCTTCTTTTTCTCTTTTCCCTATAAAACGGTTCAACCTTTAGAGGAAAATTCATCTACTTCTAAATTGTCCAAGTTTCACAACCTTATCAATAAAACCATTTTAATTGTTGAAGACGACATTTATAATGCTGAATATCTTAAAGAAATACTAACTCATTGTGGAGTTCATGTGGTTCATACTTCATTGGGCAAAGAAGCTGTAGAAATTTCATTAAAACAACCTTTAGATTTGGTACTTATGGATATTCGCTTGCCCGATTTGAATGGTTATGAAACAACCATCAAAATAAAAGAGTTAAAACCTCTCATTAAAGTCATTGCTCAAACAGCTTATGCCATGGAAGATGAAACACAAAAAGCTATGGACGCCGGTTGTATGGATTATATAAGCAAACCCATACATAAAGACCATTTACTGACCCTAATTAGTAAACATTTGTAAAAAAAATAATGTAAGACAATCCTAAAGTAATACATGCCTATGGTTTTAAACCCATTAGAAACCTTTACATAAACCACACTTAATACAGCATCTTTAACAAATCATCCATGTTGTTAAAGGTTTTTGTAGCTAATACTTCCAGCTCGTTATTGGTATCGTGTTGGGTAAACCCAAAAACATCAAAACCACCATTTACAGCGCCTTGCACGCCTAAAACACTGTCTTCTATAACAATACATTCGTGAGGTTTATAACCCATGGTTTTGGCGGCCCATAAAAAGACATCGGGTTCTGGTTTAAACTTTTGAATGGTATAACAACTAAACAATTTGTTTTCAAAATAAGGCAATAACCCTACCAAGTTTAAATTAAACCTCATCTTAGATTCCATGCCACTAGATGCCACACAAAAAGGCAAGGTTAAATGCTCTATTACCTCTTTGATACCTTTAATAGGTTTTAAATGTTTTTCAAAAGCTTCTAAACTTTGAGTTCTATATTCGGTTTCAAACGTCTCTGGAACGAGTTGATTTATACGACTTTCAATGATTTTTATACAGTCTTTAAAATGACTGCCTTTAAAGTGCTTCATAGCAAAATCTAAATCCGTATTCGCACCTAACTTATTAGCCATATTGGCCAAAATTTGATTGCTTATAGGCTCACTATCAACCAATACACCATCACAATCGAAAATTACACATTTATATTGGCTCATAAACTATGGTGTAGAATTAGAAACCTGCAACAACTTACCGTTGTAGTATTTGTTTCCATGAAGCGAAAAATCGAAAATATATTGTGCCATTTCTAAAGCTGATAAAGAAGCTTTATATCCTGGAAAGGCTTCTTCAAGCATTTCGGTTTGAACGGCACCCAATGCCAACACATTAAAGCTTGGTCCGGTTTGTTTATATTCTTCCGCTAACAACTCGGTAAGTGTAATCACTGCGGCTTTACTGGAACTATAAGCAGCCAATCCCGGAAACTTCATACTCCCTTGAACGCCGCCCATGGAGCTGATGGTAACCACATGGCTTTCTTTTTTCATAAAAGGCAAAACCACTCGGGTTAATTCGGCAACCCCAAACACATTGGTTTTATAAACACGTTCAAATTCTTGACTATTGGTTTCAGAAAATGGTTTATTGAGCAAAGCACCAGCATTGTTAATTAAAATATCTACTTGAGTCCATTGGCGCTTAATAAACTGCTCTATCTTTTGGTAATCAGTGGTTTTACACAAATCAAATGGTAAAGCTGTAACATTCTCTAGTTTCAGATTTTTAACAGGCATATCATTTCGAGACAATGCCAAAACATGATGACCTGCTTTAGCAAAGCATTGAACTAACTCAAACCCAATACCTCTGCTGGTTCCTGTAATAACAACCGTTTTATTATTCATGCATTTTTATTTCTTTAGTTGCTGTATTGCACATGGCTTCAATAGCAGGAATGACCTTATTTACAAAACTTGCCATATGTTCATAATCTAATTTATCGGCTTCATCATCTACGTGGTGATAATAGTCATAGTTTGATAAATCGCATGTTGAAATGGTTTGACATGGTAGTTTAAATTCTGAATAAAAAGCATAATTATCGGATTGCCTAAACAGATTATATTTTTTAGATACTTCAGAAAATCCTGTGAAATTAGAACTTGCATACTCATTTATTTTATCTGACATGTTAGACAACTCATAACCTGTTACGAACGATACATAATTTCTATCTTTAAATGGAACCCCAATCATTTCAAAATTTAGCATCGTGTATAAATCTATGTTCTGACCATGCAGCTTTTTGGCCAAATGATTGGATCCTAAAAGCCCCATTTCTTCAGCTGAAAAAAGTGCTATAAGAATACTGCGTTTATTACTTTTTGTAGAGGCAAAATACTTAGCTAATTCTATAACAGCACTTGTTCCAGCAGCATTATCATTAGCACCATTAGCAATAGAATCGCCATCTACCAGCTTTCCAGTACCAATATGGTCGTAATGTGCCCCAAGAACAACAAACTCATGTTTTAATTTACGGTCGTTGCCTTCAATATAACCCAATATATTATAACCCACAACATCTTTTGCATTAAAGGAGTCTCTATAGGTTTGGAAATAGGGCTTGATATTATTTTTAATGAATATATTTTCAATATATTTTGCCGCTTTTTCAATGCCTTCTGTTCCGGTATTTCGCCCATGTAAATCATCTGAAGCTAAAAACTCAACATGTTCCTTAACTTGATTTACGGTAATTTGAATGTTTTCTACTTGACTATTAACCGAATATTTACAGCCAACCAACCATAGTACACCAACTAAAACCACTATTTTTTTCATAAACAATTAAATTTGAGTTTAAAGATAAAAAAAAACCTGCTTCAATCCCGATAGTAATTAGGAGAAACAGGTTTTAATATAAAGGGACCCTTCAACAGAGGTTAGGGCAAATTTAAATAAGCATCGTTACCGGATTTTCAATATATCCTTTTAATGTTTGAAGGAATTGAGATCCAGTAGCACCATCAACGGTTCTATGGTCGCAGGCTAATGATAATTTCATGGTATTACCAACTACTATTTGTCCGTTTTTAACCACTGGTTTTTCTACAATATTTCCCACGGATAAAATTGCAGAATTTGGCTGATTGATGATAGAGGTAAAGCTTTCAATACCAAACATACCTAAATTAGACACCGTAAACGTACTTCCTTCCATTTCTGCTGGCGTTAGCTTTTTATTTCTAGCTCTTCCTGCAAAATCTTTTACGGCGGCGCCTATTTGAGGTAAACTTTGCTCATTGGCAAATTTAACCACTGGCACTACCAAGCCATCTTCAACCGCTACAGCAACTCCAATGTGCACATGGTTATTTAAACGCATTTTATCTGCAAACCATTGCGAATTGACCTGTGGATGTTTTTTCAATGCTAAAGCACAGGCTTTAACAATCATATCATTATAGGATATTTTAGTATTTGGAATGGAGTTGAATTGCTCACGGAATGCGATAGCATTTTCCATATCAAACTCTACATTAAGGTAATAATGTGGTGCCGTAAATTTAGATTCAGCCAAGCGTTTAGCAATGACTTTCCGCATTTGTGAGTTTGGTTTTTCATCAAAATCCTCTTGACCTGAAGCCACAAACTTACCAACGGCAGCTGCAGATGACACCGCAGCAACTGGCGTAAAGTTTTCAACATCACGCTTTATAATTCTACCGTTTTCTCCAGAACCTTGAACTTGAGATAAATTAATCCCTTTTTCTTCAGCCATTTTTTTGGCTAAAGGAGATACGTATAATCTTCCGTTAGAAGTGATTTGAATAGATGGTGTTACAACCTTTTTTTCTTCTTCTTTTGGAGTTTCTTGTTTTGGAGTTACTTCAACTTTAGATGATTCACTTGATGTGTCTTCTTTAGAGCCAGTTGAAAAATTAGCAGCAATGCCAGAAACATCCGTTCCTGCAGGACCAATAATGGCTAATAACGCATCTATTTTTGCAGATTCGCCAGCATTGATTCCAATATATAATAAAGTACCTGATTGAAAGGATTCAAATTCCATGGTTGCCTTATCCGTTTCAATTTCAGCTAAAATATCGCCTTCACTTACGTTGTCGCCAACTTTTTTTAACCATGATGCAACGGTTCCTTCTTCCATAGTATCACTTAAACGTGGCATGGTTACTACGGTAACACCTTCAGGAATTTTAGTTTTATTTGAAGATTCTTTGACAGATTCTGCTTTTTCTTTCGTTACAGATTCTTTAACTTCCTTTGAAGATTCTTTAACATCTGGCTTGGATGCTGAAGTTGTTCCTTCTTTTAAAAGGCTGGAAATATCTTCGCCTTTTTCTCCAATAATGGCCAATAAAGCATCTACCTTAGTGGTTTCGCCTTCTTGTACACCTATGTGAAGCAAAGTGCCTTCATGAAATGATTCAAATTCCATGGTTGCTTTATCCGTTTCAATTTCAGCTAAAATATCGCCTTCACTAATTTTATCGCCAACTTTCTTTAACCATGTAGCAACGGTACCTTCTTCCATGGTATCACTTAAACGTGGCATATTAATTATTTCTGCCATAGCTTATAATTTATGTTGTATAAATGGATAATCTTTTTGTTCGTACACCACATCATACATAACGTTTTTATCTGGAAATGGCGATTCTTCAGCAAATTTTTCACACTCCGCAACTAAGTCTTTAACGCGTTTATCTATTTCTTTTAAATCGTCTTCTGTAGCGTATTTTTTTTCTAATATTTCCTTTTTCACTTGCGTGATAGGATCTATTTTTTTGTATTCTTCAACCTCATCTTTGGTTCTGTAATGTTGAGCATCACTCATAGAATGCCCTCTATAACGATACGTTTTTAGTTCTAAAAATGTTGGCCCACCGCCTTTTCTTGCCCTTTGAATGGCTTCATCAAAAGCCTCTGCTACTTTAACAGGGTTCATCCCATCTACAGGGCTACAAGGCATTTCATATCCTAAGCCTAATTTCCATATATCGGTATGACTTGCGGTTCTAGCTACTGATGTCCCCATGGCATAGCCGTTATTTTCACAAACAAATACAACAGGTAATTGCCAAAGCATGGCTAAGTTAAATGTTTCGTGTAAAGACCCTTGGCGAGCTGCTCCATCACCAAAACAACATAAGGTAACCGCATCACTTCCGTGATATTTATCGCCAAATGCCATACCTGCACCCAATGGAATTTGTCCTCCTACAATACCATGTCCTCCATAAAAACGATGTTCTTTAGAAAATATATGCATGGAGCCTCCTAAGCCTTGTGATGTTCCGGTAGCCTTTCCATAGAGTTCTGCCATGACACGTCTGGGATCAACGCCCATACCAATAGGTTGCACGTGATTTCTGTAAGCGGTAATCATTTTATCTTTGGTCAAATCCATAGCATGTAACGCACCTGCTAATATAGCTTCTTGACCATTGTATAAGTGAAGAAAACCTCTTACTTTTTGTTGGATATAAACTGCTGCCAACTTGTCTTCGAATTTCCTCCAAAACAGCATGTCTTCATACCATTTTAGGTATGTATTTTTAGTGATTTTTTGCATCGACTAATATTATGTTTTAATTAAGCGAATGACAAAAGTAATACATTGCTTTCTATTGCAAAAACCTAAATCCATATTAAGCGTAAAAAAATGCAAAAACTAAGCTTTTTCACACCTATTTAAGAAGCTAAAAAAATGAATTGGACAACTAAATCGTTATAGTACTGATTTATCAAAAATGAAAGGCAATAAATTAGCCAAAGAGTTAGATTTAGCAATGTTACCAATTTCTCCCATAAAATAAATTTCAATAGGCAATGCTTGTTTCACTTCGTATTCTGCTATGGCTTGCCTGCAAGCGCCACATGGAGGTATGGGTGAAGCTGTTTGGTTTTTTTTTGAGCCAGCTGTAATGGCCATTCTAACAATTTTAGCTTCAGGAAATTGTGAATGGGCATAATATATAGCAGTACGCTCAGCACATAATCCGGATGGGTATGATGCGTTTTCCTGATTACTACCTGTAATGATTTCATCATTATCTAACAAAAGAGCAGCACCTACGTAAAAATTAGAATATGGTGCATAAGCTTTTTCTCTTGCCTCCACAGCCTTATTCATTAATATTGAGACTTCTTTTGGCAACTCATCTAAACTTTCAAACACATAAAGTGAAGATTCAATTTTTATTTCCTTCATATCGTAATTCCTTGTATAAAGTTAAGAAACAATTTGAAACAAAAAAACTATGGTTCCATGATAGAACAATAGTTTTGTTTAAACTTGATTTGTTAAGTTTAATATTCGTTATACTCTCCTGCTCCAATATTAAAGGTTAATGAAAAACGCAAGGTGTTTTCTAATGGACTTTGAATTTTCGAGGCTGAAAACAGATAGGACAAATCAATATTAACGACATTGTATTTAAAACCAGCCCCTAGCGCTAAAAATTTTCTAGCACCTTTTTCTTCACTTTCGTTAAAATACCCAGCTCTGAATGCAAAGGAATCTTGATATTCATATTCTGCGCCCAAAGCCCAGGTAAATTCTTTTAACTCTTCGCTAAAACCACCAGGAGCATCTCCAAACGATTGAAAAACGCCTGAAAGAAAGTCAACATTAGGGTCTTGGCCTTTAAAAATCACATCTTGTGTTACTATAGTACCTAAGGTATCTGTCCCTTCGTCATAAACGCCATTACCGTTTTCGTCTGTAAAATTATATTCATCGCCATAAATTGGTGGTGTTGGCACCAATAATTTAGCTACTTCTGCTGTAACGGAAACCTTATTATACTGATCAAAGATAAAATCAAACCCAGCACCCAATCTTAAATTAGTTGGTTGAAAATTTTCTTGTCCACCTTGATCATATTTAAATTTTGGCCCTAAGTTTTGAATGGCAAACCCCATTCTCCAACGACCGTTATAATCGGCATAGGCTTCTTCTTCACTTTGATAATATCCAGAAATATCAACCCCAAAAGTATTGGCAGGGGTTGCGTCTCCATCAACGCCGTCCAATCTTAAATCTGAACGCAAATAACGCATACCCACGGACATGGCGAATTGATCTGACAGTCTTAATGCATAAGATGCATCAATAGTAAGTTCGTTAGGTCTTTGTATTAATGCTGAAGAGAACTCATCGGTTACAAACTCAATATCACCCAATGAAAAATATCGCAAACTTGCTGCAAAAGCACTACGCTCATCAATTCTATTAAAATAAGTAACGTTTCCTAAAAATATATCATTAACCAGTTTACTTAAATAAGGCGTATAACTAACCGCAATACCGGATTTGGTTTCAGAAAATGCATATTTAGATGAATTCCATTGTTGTGAATAAGCATCGACAGAAGTGGCAACCCCCATATCGCCTAAGGCTGCTGCCCTAGCATCGGACGCGATTAAAACAAAAGGGATTCCTGTGGTTATAACTCGACTATCATTGGCATTAGGAATGATGGTGGTTTGGGCATTTACTTTTATTATTAGTAATACTATAGCAAGGGTTATTACAAATTTTTTCATTTAGATTATTTAATTTAACAAATATAAATTTTTATTACAGTATAACAAGTTTCTCAATTTTTTCAACTTTCTTATTAAGAATTGGAGACCTAACTGTAAGTTTGTACACATAGACACCTTTTCCTATTTTATCACCAAAATCATCACGCCCGTCCCAAACAATATCTCTGGACAGTGAACTGTTGGTAATGGCGCCTCCGGAGGTTTGCCCATTTAAAGTTCTTACCAATTTTCCTGAAACTGTGAATATTTGAATAGAAACGTCTAAAGGGTCTGAACTATTGTGATTGAACCAAAATTCTGTGTAATTTACAAACGGGTTGGGGTAATTTAACACATTATTGATTACCAAGGCTTGATCTTTATCAAAGACAATGAATTGAATTTCGGCCGTGGATGAGTTATTATAAACATCCCATGCTTTTACGGTTAAGGTATGCAGTCCTGGTTCTAAATCCCTGAAAGGAAAACTGACTACGCCTTTTTGGTAATTGTCCAATTCTGTTTGATAATAATCGTTTAATATAAAAGGATTTGTTTCATCACCATCAAGAATTGCTACCATATCATGACCTATGCCACTTGCGGTATTAATGCCATTCAAATCTTCTAATTTCACTAATAAGGTTGGTGATTCATTGGTTATTCCGCCCGAAACAAAATTTTCGTCATTCATATAAAGTGTAATCAACGGCCCTGTATCGTCAACTGGAACATTTTCATTAACACCTCCAATTTTTACTATATTAACTGCGGCACCCGATTGATCTTCTAAAGTATTTTCTTTTTCGGTATAAAAACTCACTTTTCCAAAGTCTACTGGAATTCCAACATCTTTGGGTACCACAAAATCAAACTCAAATTGTCCGTTTGTAACGGTAGCTTGACCTCGAAAAATGATGACGCCCAAGGTTTTAAAATCTAACTTAACGAGCTGGCCGTTTAATCTTACGCCATCGTTTGCCAGTGTTTGCCTATTAATTTCTTTGTCATAAATGGTTGTGGAAAGCGATCCATTATAATTGGTTAATACATTTCCAGCGAAATCCGCAACCTCTCCAGCAAGTTTCACATAACTTAGTGCTTTTAAGGTGTCTGTTGATTGACCTATAGGAATATCATTGATTTTTGTTAGTCGAATATTAGGTTTTGGAAATGCCAGTTTCATTGCAGGATCTCCTATGAAAAACACTAGCCGTCTTTGATTAATACCGGACACTAAAGGATCTACTTTAGTTAGCCTTAAAGCTTCGGCCATGGATGGATATTCATAATCTCCATAAGCATCATTAGGACTATAGGAAAACAAATATTTTCCTAATTCATTGTTTAAGGTAATGCCAGTGGTTACAAAAATTTGCCGTGTAGTTGTAATTAAACCAATCGCACCAGCATCTTTACTCCAATAGGTAAATTCTCCAGCCGTTTCCCTTAAAGGATTATCGAATCTGGTATACTCGCAGGTAATGGTTACAAAGCAATTAAGTTTAAAAAAATTTCTAAACCCCAAAATATCGGGTTTTAATAAGATGCGCTCCTGTGCTAATCCATCTTCGCCTCCATGCCCAAAATAATTTAGAACCAAAGCGCCATTATCAACAGCATTTGCAATGGCCTCATTAACTTGAGGATAAGCATTTCCTCCGGCTGTTGATTCTTGTTTAAATGCATCTGAATGGATTTTAACCACATTCATAAACGGTTTATTTTGCATAACAAGGTTTCCAACATTATCGGTTGTTTCCTGTAAAATGCCTTCCCAATCGGCATCAACATCATCAGACACCACCACAAAATTATTTCTCCAACTGCCAAAAGACTCTTTTTTATAATAGGATTCGATCTTGTCAATTAATTCTTTGGCTCTTTGGGGTGTATCGGCAAGAATTCTTCCAACGGCAATATCCAATTTATCATTGTTTGCCATGGTACCTTCATTGGAATCCATCATTCCATAAAAGTCGTCAGAAACAAACGAGTTGGTTAAACTAAAACTATTATAAGCGTGCCATGAAGGCACAATATTGTTGTTGTTGGCTATTCTATCTTTATAATCATAAGAAGTATCTCCAAATAAGCATAAGTATTTAATTCTTTTTTCAGGAGTACTGGCATTATCGTACACGTATTTTATTAAATTTCTGATAGCTCCAACATCTTGATTGCCTGTGCTAAACTCATTATAAATGTCATTTAAAGTTACAACCTTTACGTTTAAGTTATAAATATCTCTATCGATTTGAGCTAAACGCTGTGCTTCACTCAACATATTATTTGGTGTCACAATAATATAATCTACGTCTTGAAACTGCCCTTGACTGTTTAAAAATATGGTTCCTTTTATATTCTGATTACTTACTAAGGTATTTGCATCATTCTTTGGCTGAAAATAATCAGATGGCGTTACTGCTACAAACTCCTTCAAGGTTCCTAAGGTCGACGTAAAACTAAAGTTTGATTGTTTTTCGGGGTTTAAAATATTGGTAATATTATATTGATTTGTAATATCCCAAATTTCGGAAATCCCTGAAGCATTTGTAATGGTGTATTCTCCTATTCCAGAAGTTAAGGCTGTTGCATTATTTTTAAATTGAAATTGTTCCCCATTAAAATTTAAATTCCTAGTGGCTTCAATAGAAATATAATCTAAATACGCCAAGGCACTCGGATTTCCTTGATTATCAAAATTTAAATTTACAGAAATGGTTGACGTATTTACATTAAGATTACCAACAAATGAAGCTTCACTTCCAACTATGGGCGATGTTGAACCCGATAACGAAAATGTTCTTACAGAATTTCCATTAACATTAAGTTGCATAGACGTTTGAGACGAAGATACACCAGCAACATATACTTTTAAATTGATAGGTTCGGTGGTTACTAATCCAGAAAAATCAAACTCGAAAGTTTTATCGTTTTCTACGTCAAACCGATATCCAAACCAACGCCTGCCCAAAGAGGCTACATTATAGTCGTCTGTTTCATAAAACTTATAATCTTGAAAGGTTGTTATGTTTAAGTCAACAGAGCCAGTAGGTTGAGCCCATGGTTGAATACGTTTTCCATTTCCAGGACTTACATTAATAAAATAATAGGTTTTATCTGTATAACTATTAATATTCGTGTTGCTTTCTGCTTGAAATCCCTTAGGCCCAACGCCATAAAACAATAGGTAATCATCACTGTTAAAAACCCCATCCTCTTCTCCAACAACTTTAATAGCATTTTCTTGAATGTCTAATGGATAAGAAATTGTATTGGAATATGGAATCATATCACCACCATTGCCAAAAAGCTTTATGTTTCTTGGGTCAACATTATTAACATTAACACCTAGTTGTTGCAAAAAGTTTCTCGAAATCTTAAAAACACCCGTAGTATCTATATAAAACTTGTACCAATCCCCAGAATTTAATACAGAGTTCGATAATCCTAAAGAGACCTTTCCTGTTTTATTGAATACGGAATTCAAACTTTTTTTATTGTAGTTTATGGTGAATGACGTTATTTTCTTGTAACTTCCATTTGCTTCTTTGATAATAGGAGATAATTTTAAAAAAAGAAATTGCTCGTCTCTTGCCTGAGCATTTTTTAATTCAAACACCCAGGTATTGGGTATTTTATTAACATCCAGATCTTTTAAATCTGCCTTTGAAATATTAGAAAAAGTAACATTAGTTAAATTAACCTTGGTTTCATCGATAAACTCGCTTGATTTCCATTGAGAGACAAATTGTAAGCCTTCTTCATAACTAAAACTAAAATTTTCACGGTTAAAAGAAGGAACATTTACCGAAAAGGTTTGAGCAGATAGTGTTTGAAACCCATTCCAATCAACAGTAAATTTTTTCTGCTGTGAAAAAACACATGCTGATGTAAAAAAAACAACTAGTAATAATTTCTTTTTCATTGATAAATTAACGTCATTTATTGATTGTTAGTATTAACATAAGAACAATTTTAAAAAACACCTCAAAAATACAATAATATTTAATTAAAATAAGCGTTATTAACAAGCAAAGCAACGGTAAAAAACAGTCAAATCATCGTTGTAATGTTTAAAAAATAGGGTGAAATACACAATTTTTTCGTTAAAATGTGAAAAATCGCTTGCAGTATTGGGTTTAATTCTTATATTGCACCACCAAAATTTATTAGCTTACTTAAACATATGGATATGAAAAGAGTATTAGCATTCAAGACTTTATTAGTTTTGACGTTATCTTTAGCCACGGTTGGTTGTAAAAAATCTACCAGCTCTAAAAACAGTTCTAGAGCCACTGGATGGCAAATAAATAACCGAGAAGGCGGTTTTCAATACAACACAGATTTTAAAGAACAGGAAACTTCTCCTGGTTTGGTGTTTGTTGAAGGCGGAACATTCACTAAAGGCCGTGTACAAGATGATGTGATGCACGATTGGAACAATACCCCAAGCCAACAACATGTACAATCGTTTTATATGGATGAAACCGAAGTGACCAACATGATGTACCTAGAATATCTGGATTGGATTAAAAGAGTTTATCCGCCAACAGACGAAAACTTTAGAGCCATATACAATGGTGCACTGCCAGACACACTTGTTTGGAGAAACCGCTTAGGCTACAATGAGGTTATGACTGAAAATTATTTACGCCATCCTGGATATGCAGAATATCCCGTTGTTGGAGTGAGTTGGATTCAAGCCGTTGAGTTTGCCAATTGGAGAACCGATAGAGTGAATGAACTTAACTTAGAAAGATCTGGATATTTAAAAAGAGATGCAAGAATTACAGATGTTAATGCAGAATCAAATTTTAATACAGACACTTACATTAATGCTCCAACCACAACCTATGGAGGGAACGAAGAGATTATAAATGCCGATGGCAGAAATAGAAGAAACGTTAGGGTAGATGCCGATGGCAATGAAAGTAATTTGTTTGCAACCAGAGAAACAGGCATCATTTCTCCAAAATACAGACTCCCAACCGAAACTGAATGGGAATACGCAGCCTTAGGACTTTCAGAAATTAGAAGTTATAACTTATACCGAGGCCGTAAAAAATATCCTTGGGATGGGCAATATACACGTTCTGATCAACGAAAGGTAAGAGGCGATCAATTGGCTAATTTTAAACAAGGTAAAGGTGACTATGGCGGGATTGCTGGTTGGTCTGACGATGGTGCAGATATTACCAACAAAGTAAAATCTTATGACCCAAATGATCATGGCTTGTATGACATGGCAGGTAATGTTGCCGAATGGGTTGCCGACGTTTACAGACCTATTGTAGACGATGAATTTAACGATTTTAACTATTATCGTGGAAACGTTTACACCAAAAACGCTATAAACGATGATGGTTCGGTTAAAATTGTTACTCCAGAAGAGATAGTTTACGATACACTTTCAAACGGAAAGGTTATTGCAAGAAATTTACCTGGCGAAATATTACAAGTTCCTGTTGATGAAAACGAAACCTATTTAAGAACCAATTTCGACAGAAGTAATGAAATAAACTTTAGAGATGGCGATAAACGTTCTTCTAGAAGATTTGATCAAAATTTTGGTGATGAAGAAAATGAAGTTAATCCAGAATCTGAGACCAAAGATATGTACAATTCGCCCAGACATTCTGTAACCAGAGACTCTTTAGGAAACCTAATTAGAGAATATGATAAAACTAGCAATAGAACCTCTTTAATTAATGATAAGGTTAGAGTTTATAAAGGTGGTTCTTGGAAAGATAGAGAATACTGGTTAGACCCAGCCCAAAGACGCTACTTCCCACAAGATATGGCAACCGATTATATTGGATTTAGATGTGCCATGTCGCGTGTAGGTTCAAAATCGAAACAAAAAAATAAAACAAAAAATTAATAATCTTGTTTATTATAATATTTAAAAGTCCTAGCAAATGTTAGGACTTTTTTTATACATTTAATTCTACAATTAAAAAGTTTTACTCTTGAAAATTCAACAACTACACACGCTTTTTTTAGAATGCTATTCAGCATGCACAGATACTAGAAAAATAAAAGAAAATGATATGTTTTTCGCTCTTAAAGGCGATAATTTTAATGGAAATGCTTACACAGAACAAGCCATTAATATGGGTGCAAAATATGCTATTATTGATGAAGCAGAATATTATAAAAATACCCAAACCATTCTAGTAGATAATGTACTAGAAACACTTCAAGAGTTGGCATCCTATCATCGCACTTTTTTAAATACCCCAATCATAGCATTAACAGGGAGTAACGGTAAAACCACCACCAAAGAACTCATCAATGTAACCCTTTCAAAAAAATATAGAACCACAGCAACAAAAGGAAATTTAAACAACCATATTGGTGTTCCTTTAACTTTGCTTTCTATGACCAAACATACTGAAGTTGGTATTGTAGAAATGGGCGCCAATCATCAAAAGGAAATTGAATTTCTATGCTCCATTGCACAACCAGACTATGGTTATATTACCAATTTTGGAAAAGCTCATTTAGAAGGTTTTGGAAGCGTTGAAGGTGTTATTAAAGGGAAGAGTGAAATGTATGATTTCATTATAAAAAACAATAAAACTGTTTTTGTAAATGCTAATGATCCTATACAAATAGAAAAAACGAAACAAGCTAATACTTTTATCTTTGGAAATGACTCTAATGTTGATTTGAAAATTGATTTTATGGAAGCACAACCTCATGTAAAAGCACGCTATAACAACTTAACCATTAACAGCCAGTTAATTGGCGAATACAATTTTAGCAATATTGCAGCGGCCATTGCTATTGCAAATTATTTTAAAGTTGAAGGCAACGATATTAAGGCAGCCATAGAAACTTATATCCCTAACAACAATAGGTCACAGGTTTTAGAAAAATCGTCAAATAAAATTATTCTGGATGCGTATAACGCCAACCCCACAAGTATGCGAGCTGCCCTGTTGAATTTTGAAAAGCTTCATGATAAAATAAAAGTCGCCATTTTGGGAGATATGTTTGAACTGGGACAAGACGCTGAAAAAGAACATCAAAACATCGTTGATTTAGCTTCTACGCTCCTACTGGATAGAATTATTTTGATAGGTGCCAATTTTTACAAAACCAAAATTGTTTCGCCAAAGATTGAAGGTTTTGAATCTTTTGAGGATTTTAAGAATAACTTCAACCCATCAGAATTAGAATTTGCAACAATTCTTATTAAAGGCTCAAGAGGGATGGCTTTGGAGCGGGTTTTAGACTTATTATAATTATTTGATTTTAGATGACCTTCAACTAAACAAAATATTAACAATACCCATTATATTTTTTTAATTAAAACCCTAACAAATTTTATGAATTTGCAAACTTCGCAGAGCTAGTTCTTAATCCATAATGCAGCGGACACTATAACCAAGTGTACAACCCGAATTTTGAAAACCTACGCCGCCAAAATGACTACCTAGCTGTAGGGACGTGGCATTAGGAGCTTGGTTTGGGAATCCATAAGTAGCACTCCACCAGAAATTTCTGACTTCATCCCTACCAAAATTTCTCCTGAATAATCCACTATTGATGCGAAATCCTCCTAATAGCCCGGTAAAACCACTACTATTGGTCGCATCTATGTTAGGGATAGTCGAGCTCGTGGTGACTTTCATTTTTCCTCCTGCAACTTCTATTCCTCCTAAAAAATTAGTTAATGTAATGAATTCTGAATAACTCGGCACATGACAACCTTCTGGGGCTATTCCACGTGGGTCATTTACTGCATACCAATTGTATAACTTGCCGTATATTAATCCATTTGCCGTATTATTTTCATAATAACACCACGCCCCTGTAGTTAATCCTGCCCAGACTGTTGGGTCTTTAACTTCTGGGATTGGATCTCCATTTCTATATTTGGATACATTAAGATTTTTTTGCAACCAATATTGCTCCCCAATTTTTACTGAAGGATAAATATTACCATCTATATCCGTAACATCACCAATAGCTGCAACAGCAAAACTAGTACATCCTAATTGGTCTGTAACGCTAACAAAATATGTTCCTCCTATAAGGTTTGTTGCAGTTGCTCCCTTACTTCCGTTACTCCAAGAATAATTATAAGGGGGTTGGCCTCCTGTAGACATTGCAGTTGCACTACTACCTGTAATGGTGGCAGTTACAGATAAGGTTGTATTATCACAATCTTTAGGTCTTTCTAGCAAACTATTAGTGCATGTTATGCATCCATTGGCGTCTCTTAAACAAATTTCATAACCACCATCGCCGTAATTATTTGGGAAAATTTGAAAATCTCTAATTTCTGTTTCAACCAAATAAAGATAAGGACCTACGCCCCCATTAATATCTTCTATAACTATGGTACCGTCATGATACATTTTTGGTTTAAATGAAATTAAAGTTCCTGAACAATCAAATGGCGTAAGATTTGGTGTTGGGTCTTCTTCAGTAGTAACCGGGTTTTCTATTGGTGTATCATCGGGATATGGCAAATCTGATGGTGCTAGCTCTGATGCATTAGCTGAATCGATAATTAGTGAAGCTGCCACAATTGCTGCTGTAACTGCAAACAAAGGCGCTGCTAAAGCTGCGGCTGCAACAGCTGATAGTCCTGAAAATAAACCTAGAGTAAATCCACCTCCAATAGTCCCAACGGTTTCTGCAACAACTAAGCCCGTTAATAGCGAACCAATTTTCCAAATACCATCTCCAGAAGAAGTTAATGAGATACCTTTTTTAGTATTACTACTCTTATTAGTAGTGCTAATAAGTATTTCAAGATTTGCACCATAAATAATCTCAGACGTGTTATTTTCCCAATCAAATTGATGAATTGAAACACTCAAATGTGTGTCATTGGGATAGTCAAACTTTATAACTACATCACTTTTAACTCCGTTAACTGAGGTATATGAAGAATTAACCCTACCAGTTAATGGGTCTATAATTAAATTAACTATAGTATCGTTTTTCGTTTTTTGATATGTTAGTGTCCGTATTAAAGTTGGGTTTGACTCGGCATCAAAATTACCATAGAAATTTAAAACGCCCTGTGAATCTTTATATTGAGCCTGTAATGCGTTTGCACTAATATCGCCCGTTTGATTTTTATAAAGAATTAAATTTGAATCAACATTATTTGATGACCCGCCTTCATCCTTTGAACAGGAAAATACAATACATATTCCTAATATTGTTATTAAAACTCTATGTATTATTTTCATAATTTATAGTTTATTATTGTTTTAAAAATTTAATTGATTGTATTGCTCCATTACTTTCAATATTTAAAATGTAGAATCCTTTTGATAAAAGAGAAACATTTATTTTGTTATTTGCTAACTCCTTATAAGATGCAATTTTTTGCCCCATGACATTATACATGGTTATATTATCAATAGGTTGTGTTGCATTTATGGTTAGAATATCTTTTACTGGGTTTGGGTATAATTGAGCTGATTTATTAGTTAAAAAATTATCTGAAACACCTAATGAATCATCTTGAAAATTTGGCCGTATAATAAATGCAATTTCAAAACCAATGTTTTCCAAATTGTCCCAGACTTCAGCAGTGTCTCCTTTAAACCATGTCGTTCCAGTTGTAAATATTTCACTTGTTGCTTCAAGTCCAATATTATTAGTTGTTGTTTGCTCAACTATGAAAACATATTGCCCAGGCTGTAAAGTTAATGGGCCTCCTATTAAATCTACAGTATATAGATTAGATCCACTAATAATATTTACGGGATTAGTTTCGGCTATTTTAGTATTTGGAGAATCAGCTACCATATCCCAAATAGATACAAAAGTCATTTCCCCCGGGTTGCTACCTATTAATTGAAAACTTACAGATACTAAATCTTGAATCTTTATAATATCAAATTGCTGTCCAAGTTTACCTGTAATACCATTATAACCTAATGAAATGGAAGTAATGTTATTATCTTTTGCATAGACATTGGATGTAACTTCTATAGTTGATGATACTTTGTTATTGGAAGGGTCTTGATCCGTTTCTGTAAAAGTCAAATCATAAATAGTTGTATAGGTATCAACAAAAGTTGGTTTAAACCCATTAAAGTTAATAGGTAGGCTTGCTCCAGCAACTATGGTCTGTGGGTTACTTGACTCAGTATAAACAAGTGATGATGAATCAAAAACAGAAACGGTTAATATTACATTTGTGGATTCAGCTGTCCCTATGTTTTCTATAATACCCCCAGTAGCTATAAGCGAAACTTGAGCTAATGGAATTTTTGTATATTTATTTTGAGCTAAGGTAGTACCAGAAATTGCTAAATCATTTTGGCAATATATCAAGTTTATGTTAAAAAAGACAAGTATTGCTAGATATAATAAATTGTAATGATATTTCATTTGTTAAATAATTTAAATTTTTAATAATTCGGTGTTTATGTTTACTTAAAAAGACAATTAATCCTATCTACTACAAAATTAAATATTACTGCTTTATACAAATACATAGCTTGCGAAAGCGTCATTAATATCAGCAGCAATTAGAACTTGAGCATATAAAATTGAAATATTAAATAGCAATAAAATTATAGTTAAAAAATTACAATTAATACTTTTCATAACTGGGTTAGTTTAATTAATTTTCTTTTCAAATTTCCTATAAATAGGTATTTTAAGCCCTACATATACGTCGGTAGTTTTTGAAGAATCTGATAATAAATTGGTTAATACAGAGCCAGAACCTACCATTAATGGACCAAAACGGAAGCCAGCACCCCAAGACAAATCGCCGTATTGCCTAAAACTTACAGGACTATAAATGCTAAACCATTTGGTTTCTAAACGTGGCGCTATACTAACCGTATTTATAATACTATTTGAAGTTTCTGCATTATTTGCCACTAGTGAAAACGAACTTGACAAACTGGCAAACAATTTATTTCTAATTTTATAATCTAAGAAAAGATGTAAAGCGGCAGGTAACTTTATTTTAGCACTAGCTTGTGTTGTAACGCCATCATAATTATCTTTTAATATTTGTTCAATATCACCTTCATCA
>Ga0210024_1000046_pt1 | contig 95148 bp, 104 predicted proteins | sample CryGeymeta201525_FD_183988 | JGI IMG/M metagenome (GOLD analysis project Ga0210024, IMG submission 183988) | Groundwater microbial communities from Crystal Geyser aquifers in Utah, USA - Crystal Geyser metaG 2015-25 (SPAdes) (version 2) | ecosystem: Environmental > Aquatic > Deep subsurface >...
ATTAAAATGTTTCCTTTGTTGGTCAAAATTCCTGCCGTAGGCACTGCGTAGCAGCCCACCCGTTAATTTCAGTGGGACTTTTTTGTTGAGAAATTTAACGGGAGTCCTCTTTTGACATTTATGATAGGAAAGTTGATTCCTATTAGAAAATTCACCGAAATAATATATATATAAGAAATTTACTATAATTTTATTGATTAATTTGCATAAATTAGCAAAGTGAAACTGATAAGTAAATAGTAGATTGTGTAAAAGAAATTTGCCCCAACATTTTCTATGCACTTTACAGATAAAGGAAAGGCTTAACGCTTTTAACATTATTAAATGTAAAGTAAAATAATCATTTATAATTATCTCAAAATTTTAACTAAAAATTATGGCTGTAGGATTACCAGAATTTGCCGATAACCCCGAAAATCGTTGTCCCGTTATTCTATTATTAGATACTTCAGGATCAATGTATGGTGAGCCCATTAACGCCTTAAATAGGGGTATTAGTACGTTTAAAGAAGATGTCATCAAAGACACTCAGGCAAGTTTAAGCGTAGAATTAGCAATTATTACTTTTGGTGATACCGTTAAATTAGCTCAAGATTTTATTACCGTTGATGAATTTAATCCGCCAAAATTAGAAGCTAGTGGGGTAACTCCTATGGGAGAAGCCATGGAAAAAGCTCTAATATTATTAGAAACCAGAAAAAGAGTTTACAAAGAGAATGGTATTGGTTACTATCGCCCTTGGATATTCTTAATTACCGATGGTGCGCCTACAGATAACTGGCAAATTCCTGCGGAAATGGTAAGAGAAGCCGAAGCCCAAAAACGTTGTCTTTTCTTTACTGTTGCGGTGGAAGGTGCAGACATGGATAAACTTAAACAAATTGCTCCCAGCGATCGCCCACCTGTAGTATTAAATGGTTTAGATTTTCGAGCTTTATTTCAGTGGTTAAGCACTTCTATGAAAAGAGTTTCAGGGGGAAAAGTGGGAGAAGCGGTGGCATTACCTCCCGTTGGTTGGGGACAAATTTCTATTTAGGAATTAATTATGAAAAAATGGAAAACGATTGTTAAATGTGCTGTTGGGGTTAGTCATCAACAACAAAACTTACCTTGTCAAGATTACGGTGATTATTTCATTTTCAAAGAAAGATGTTTATTAGGTGCAGTTGCTGATGGTGCTGGAAGTGCCAAATATTCGGATATAGGCTCAAAAATTGCCGTAAATACAGCTATTAGCTTTTTAAAAGCTTATTTTGATGAACTTATTGAGAAAAAAAGATTATTTCCACAAATACCTCGGCAAAATACTCCGAATATCAATCAAGCACAAAATCTTTACAGTGATTTATTAAAAGAAGTATTAAAAGCAATTAACGAAGAAGCACAAAGGCTTAATTGTTCTTATCAAGATTTAGCCTGTACTTTGATTATCTTTTTTGCCCTTCCTAATTCTATAACTGCGATGCAAATTGGTGATGGTTTTCTTGCTGTACGTCCTGTAGATGGAGATTTACAACTGTTATTCACCCCCGATAAAGGAGAATATATTAACGAAACAACTTTCATAACTTCTAGTAATGCTTTTGAAGAAATGCAGGTAAAAGTGTTAGAAAAGCCGTGCAGTTTTATTTGTGCTTCCACCGATGGTTTAGAAAAAGTGGCGATTAATTTTAAGGATTGGCAACCCTTCCCTCCTTTCTTTAATCCCTTAGAGGAGTATATGAAGGAAACTGTCGAAACCCATGAGGATGATCAATATATCATTGATTTTCTCAACTCGGAAAGATTAAATGCGCGTACTAATGACGATAAAACCTTACTTTTAGCTTTACTCACCGAATTAAATTAGTCTATGAATACCGTAGTTTGTGCCAAAACGAATCAAGATATTATCTTAATTGATCAAATTGCTGATAGTGGTGAGGGGGAAGTTTGGACAACTAATTGGAGTAGGATGTTGGCAAAAATTTATCATCATCCTACGCCCGATCGATTCGCTAAACTAGAAGTAATGATAACCCATCAGCCTGATGATCCCAATAAACACTTAAATCATTATTCTTTTGCTTTTCCTCAATCTTTAATTAAAGATAATCAAGGTAATTTAATCGGTTTTTTGATGCCTCAAATAACGGGAGGTATCGAATTAATTAATATTTATAACCCTAAAATTAGAAAATCAAAAAAGTTAGAAGTTGACTGGCATTTTTTGCATTATGTGGCGTTAAATATTGCTTCCATTATGGCGGCAATTCATCGAGAAGGTTATATAATTGGGGATATTAAACCACAAAATATTTTAGTAAATAGTAAGGCTTTACCCTCTTTTATTGATACGGATTCTTTTCAAGTTAAACATCCTTATCGAGATCAAATATATCCTTGTTTAGTAGGTACTGATGGTTACACTCCTCCAGAGTTAATTGGTGAAGATTTCCATAATATTGAACAATATATTTATCATGATAATTTCCGTTTAGCGGTATTAATTTATCAATTATTATTTAGTTATCATCCTTTTGCTTTAGGTAATTGGGAAGGTGCTGGAGAAAAACCCGAACAAAATGAGTTAATCAAACAAGGTATTTGGATAGAAAGTGATCATCATCTTTTAACCCATAATCAAAATACTATTCCCTTAAATATTGTTCATCCAGCCTTACAAAAATTATTTAAAAAATGTTTTAATGAAGGACATAATAAACCTCATTTACGCCCAAGTGCTGAAGATTGGTTTTATGGTTTAAGTCAAGGGGTAAATCATTTAAAAGTTTGTGATCAAATTGATAGTCATGTTCATTCTAATTTAGAAAATAACTGTTATTGGTGCGAAAGAAAAAGTAAACTAGGTGCTGATATATTTGCATTGCCAACGGGCATTAAATCAACATCTAAAATCAGAATAAAAAATACGAATAATAATAATCAGACTAAAAAAAATCTAATAATCAACCAAATATTAATAGCACAACTTCATCATTTACATCATTAAAACTATTTTCCGCTTTATATGCTAATGAAATATTGCTACAAGTGGGAGAAAATATTACTGTTATCGGAAAAATTTACAGTATTAAAGAATTAGGAAACATAAAAATAATTAATTTTAATAGTTACAATAAACAAGATAAACTTCAGTCTTTTAAAGCTGTCATTAAAAGGAATCAATTAAATAGTGGTTTAATTCAATTTAATCCTGTTATTGATTTAGATACTTTGATAAGTTGGGTTGGCAAATTTGTAATAGTTTCAGGCAAAGTAGAAATATATAATCATCCTACAAATGGCACTTTTCATCCTCAAATTATTTTAGTTGATTCTAGTCAAATTGAAAAAATAAAGGCAAAAGATGCCAATAATTTACTTTATTCAACAGTTGATAATAATCAAACTAATATACATGATCAATCACAACAAAAATCATCAAATCCGCCTGTTACTCCCGTTAAAGTATCTACTTCTCCACAACAATCATCTTCATCACAAAATACTTATAGTTATACTTACGTTAAGCCAAATGCACCTTCATTTCAAGCTCAACCTGCACCAAAAGTAACTCCTATAATTACGACAAAACAATCATCTCCAACGCAAAGTACTTATAGTTCTGCTAATGTCAAACAAAGTTCGCCTTCATTTCAAGCTCAACCTGCATCGAAAACCACTCCTATAACTACGACAAAACAATCATCTCTAACTAAAAATCAAAACTCTCAAAATACTCGATCGAATCAATCTAATTCTACATCAAATAGTAATGGTTTATTCGGATGTTTAGGTTTTTTAATAGTTATAATTTTGACATTATTTATGGTAATTAAATTAGGTATAGGTTGGGGAATCATGGCTTTGTTAATTACTTCTTTTATCTGTCTGTCTATTTCTTCTTACTTAGATGGAGATTTAGAAAATTTTAAAAACAATATAAGTTTATTTGTTTTACCCTTATCTTTTATGACGGGAATTACTTGGTTTTATGGTATAGGTTGGGGAATTTTAGGATTAATTATTTCTTTTATTCTGTCTGCTATTATTTTCTCATAATTTTTATAAGAGAAATCGTTGAATCTTCTTTAATTGATTACTAATTTATCAGGTTCGCTCGCGCAGCGAGGCTTTTAGCGATCAAACTATGGAAAAGATTATTATTGTTATAATACTATTAACATTATTTACACTTTAAAACATTATGGATGGTATTCAATATCTTATCAATGAAAATGGGGAAAAAAAAGCCGTTGTTATTGACTTGGAAAAATGGGGAGATTTATGGCTAAAAATTTATTCTCAAATCGAAAATAAAATTGAAGATAATCAACAAAATTGGTTAAATGATCCTATTGTACAAAATGATTTAGATCAAGCCTTAGAATGGAATTATAATAATCCTCCGCAAGTCTCTAATTTAGATGAAATAGCTACTAAATTAAACATTTATGAATAAAGTTTTAATCGATCTAAATAACCCCATTTTTCAAAAACATTTATTTAATTTATCTAAATCAGATTTAGTTGCTGTATTTAAAACTCTCAAAAAAATATCTAATTTAACATGGGAACAATTATATCAAGATCAAGGATTAAAATGGGAAATGATCAAAAATAAAAAAGGCAAAAATAAAGAAAGTTTATACACCCTTAGAATAACTCAAAAATGTCGTTCGATCGCAGTTAGAGAAGGAGATTATTTACGCTTACTATCTTTACATACAGATCATGATTCGGCTTATAAATAAAAACTTTTGTTATCTTTTTTTTGTGTTGGGTTACAGAAACCGTTGAATCTTCTTTAATTGATTACTAACTTATCACATTCGATTACTTCTTTATCTTTGTTAATTCTATAGATTTAAGAGTTAAATTCATCTAAAATAGCATTAATTTGATTAATAGTAATATCCTCTTGTTGAGATTTACTGTAAATTGTTAATAACAAAATACTTGTTTCTGATTCCATTAAATAAATTAATCTATATCCCCCACTTTTACCCTTTTGAATATTACTATTTTTTACCCTAACTTTATATACATAAATATCCGAGCCAAATCCAGAAAAGCGATCGCCCAATATATCACCTTTTAATAGTTGTTCAATAATGGGCTTAATATCAGCCTTAATGTTGCGATATTTTTTTGATAACTTGTATAAATTATTCTCAAATTCATCAGCAAATATCATGGAAAATCGATTATTATTAGTCATCAATTCTCTCCCATAACTCAGAAATTGGTCTTGTTTTTCCTTCTTTTCTTTCTTGCAAAGCCCGTCTTAAACTAGCTTTAATTTCTTCTACTGGGGTATCATCAGGATCAGACTCATTTTCATCGGACACTAACAGAATAACTTTAACTCTACTAGGTGTCACTAAATCCAAATGATCATCTAATAAAAGTTCTTTGTCATTATTTAGGGTTGCCATTACTTCAAATGCTTTCATAAACTTAACTCCATGACACGATAGGATGATCTTATCACAAGTGAATTAAAGACTTTTGAGTTATCCATAAAAGAGAGGCTCTAATTGATTTAGAGGTTGAACCAAATTATACCTAATCTTCTTGGTATCAATCATTTAAGAGCAATTAAAGCCTTTGAAAAAATCGGTTTTAAAATTATTCGTCAAGGAAAACATATCACCATCACAGATGGATAACATATTATTACAATTTTCAGAGCAAATCCTATTAATGCTTATACTATGGCGACAATTATCAAAGGTTCGGGTTTAAATATTAGACAATTTAAAGAACTTTTATAACTTGAAGAGAACTGAAGTTACGCACTAATTCAAATGTTTTTACTAGGTTTCAGGTTGCAGGTACTAGGTTTCAGGTTTCAGACACAAAAGAACTCAGGTGATTCGTCCGTCAAAAGATTTACTTCGACATTACGTTTAGAATCCTAAAGGCAAGTTAATGCAACTCTTTCCTCATTCTTCTACAAGAAAAAGAAGAAAATCAATAAACTTATGTTTCTTGTCGATTCTTTAACCCGACACCTGACACCCGACACCTGACACCCGACACCTGACACTTTAAACCAACAATTAATTCTATTTTTGCGTAACATCAGTTAGAGAATCAAACCAAGTCACAAAAAAAGTGGGCAATGCCCACCCTACATTAGAAAAGTCCCCAAAATTAAGGATTTAAGAAGCTACGCTACAGGTAAAACTTCACTTTCTTTTGCTAAGAATTTTTCTAATTCCGTTAACGCATCCGCATCAACTTTAGTTTGCATGGGACAGAATTTCGGTCCACACATAGAGCAAAACTCAGCAGTTTTATAAATATCTGCGGGTAATGTCTCATCATGATATTCTTTAGCACGTTCAGGATCTAAAGATAATTCAAATTGACGATTCCAGTCGAAGTTATAACGGGCTTCTGAAAGCTGATCATCACGATCACGAGCTCCCGGACGGTGACGAGCTATATCCGCCGCATGGGCTGCAATTTTATAGGCAATCAAGCCGTTACGCACATCTTCAGCGTTAGGTAAGCCTAAATGTTCTTTAGGAGTAACATAACATAACATCGCTGTACCGTACCAACCTGCCATAGCAGCACCGATGGCGGAAGTAATATGATCATAACCGGGGGCTATATCAGTAACAAGAGGACCTAACACATAAAAAGGTGCTTCAGAACACTCCTCCATCTGTTTTTTAACGTTAAACTCGATTTGATCCATCGGTACATGACCTGGTCCTTCTACCATTACTTGTACATCATGCTCCCATGCTCTGCGAGTTAGTTGTCCTAATGTTTTTAACTCCGCTAACTGAGCTTTATCAGAAGCATCATGGGTACAACCAGGGCGTAAAGAATCCCCTAAACTGAAAGAAACATCATATTTTTTGAAAATTTCGATAATTTCATCAAAATGGGTATAAAGGGGGTTTTGTTTATGATGATGTAACATCCAACGGGCAATAATACCACCACCACGGGACACAATACCAGTAATGCGATCGCGCACTAAGGGTAAATGTTCAATTAAAATCCCAGCGTGAATGGTCATGTAATCAACACCTTGTTGAGCGTGTTTTTCGATGATGTGTAAAAAGTCATCAGGGGTAAGACTTTCGATGTTGCCGTGGACACTTTCTAAGGCTTGATAAATAGGTACAGTGCCGATAGGGATGGGAGAAGCCTTGATAATTGCCGTACGAATTTCGTCTAAATTACCGCCTCCTGTGGATAAATCCATTAAGGTATCAGCACCATATTTCACCGCTAAATGTAGTTTAGTTACTTCTTCATCAATGTTAGAAGAATTGGGAGACGCACCAATATTCGCATTAACTTTACATTTTGAAGCAATCCCGATAGCCATAGGCTCAAGGTTAGGATGGTTGATATTAGCAGGAATAATCATTCTACCCCTTGCTACTTCATCTCTAATTAAATCAACGGGTAAATTCTCTCTTTTGGCTACATAGTACATTTCTTCGGTAATTACACCTTGACGAGCATAGTGCATTTGGGATACATTAGCTTGTCCACTACGTTTTGCTATCCATTCTGTACGCATATTTTATCCTCAATAAACAGCTTTCCTACGCTGGTATTACCCAGTCTCAGGTTCTAAGGGTTTTTCTCAGCCTATTTTTTTTAGACACCCCTAGCTATGTAGAAAATTGTATCATTTATTTACCAGTTTCGGTATTAGGTGTTATCCACTGTTTCAGTATTTTTAAGTAAGGTTACTCTTACATCATCAATAGCATGATTTAATTGGTTAATTTTTTCTTCTAAACTTAGTCTTTCGTTTTCAATATCTTCTTCTTCATCTATCATAGAATATTGACGATGTTTGATCGGTGATTCATTGTCAAGGTTACTTTTATTTTCTTGATTTTTATTGGCTATTACTGTTCCGATGATACCGCCAACTACACCGCCAATAATCGTTCCAAGAATAAATCCACCGCCAAAGTTATCTTTTTCATTCATATTTTTTACTTTATTTTTATGTTTATTTATTGATAATTTGTTTTGATTTATAACAATTTTTTAAAGTCATTTATGGATTATTAATTAGTACCAAAAGAGCGATCGCCAGCATCACCTAATCCGGGTACAATATAACCAGAGTCGTTCACTTGTTCATCAATCATAGCAGTATAAATATTCAAACTAGGATAATGGGCGCTTAATTTTTGTAAAGCAGGAGGTGCAGCGACAACGGATATAATGCGAATAAAATCTGGATTGCCACCTTTTTTGACGATTTCATTCATGGCGAACATTATTGATCCTCCTGTGGCTAACATGGGATCTAGTATCAAAATACGAGTATCATCTTTAAATTTAATGGGTAATTTATTCAAATAACAACTTGCTTCAAGAGTTTCCTCATTTCTGACTAAACCTAAGTGATAGGTAGTAGCAAGGGGTAATAAGGTTTGACAACCTTCCCATAAGGTTAAACCAGCCCTTAAAATAGGAATTGTGGCGATGGTGGTGTTAGGATCAATAAAAGTCGCCACTGAATCAGTTAAAGGAGTTTCTATGTCCACATCTATGGTGGGCAACCATTCTCGAATCGCTTCATAAGTCAACCAACGTCCTAATTCTACCATGGCGGTTTTAAAAAGAGTTGAAGGGGTATTTTTATCTCTTGCTATTCCTAACCAATGTTTAATTAATGGATGAGGTGGTACATAAATTCTTAGTTGTGATGGCATTTCATTAAGTCCTTTTGTGCAATTTTTCTCAGCTAGACAATTATACAAGACGATCATTGTACAATGGAGAGTTGAGAATTATTATTTTTCAGTTTTAAAAATGTCATCCCCCATTGAAAGAATTAAATTATCCAAAAAGGCTAAAGATCAATTAATGAAGTTAAAAAGAGTGACAAAAATAGATCAATGGAATATTTTATGTCGTTGGGCTTTTTGTCTTTCTTTAGCAGAAAAAAGTAATCCTGCGCCTTATCCGATTCCAGCGGATAGTAATGTAGAAATGAGTTGGCACACTTTCGGCGGTGACATGGGAGATATTTTACTTTTAGCTTTGAAATATAGATGTTACCAAGATAGGTTAGGTACGGATGAAGAAACTTTAAACCAACAATTTCGTTTACATCTTCATCGTGGTATTAGCTATCTTGCGGTAAATTCAGATTTACAAAAACTGCAAAATCTACTGGAAATGTCTAAATCAGCTAATTAATTCTTCATGGTTGAATTATCTTTTTGTACAGCGTCAATTAGAGCTCGAACTTCTTTAACTCCTTCGGAGGCTTCAAAATTAAAAGGAAATTTTCCTGCGCAGAGTAAATGTAAACCTAAAGGTGCAATACTTAATAAACCTTTGACGTCACGAAAATAATTCCCTACTACCATAACACCAAATTTACGCTCATCAATCCAACCATCTTTTTTAACTAAATTAATTAAAACTTTACGGTGACGAATAGGCAGACTGGAATTTTGATCCTTTTTCGCTAAAATTGCACTTTTTACTTTACTAATTTGATCTAGTGGTGCAACATCCATCGGACAAACTTCATTGCATAAATAACAACGAGTACAACCCCAGACACCGCTATCAGAAGAATCATATTTTTCTAATCTTTGTTCGGTGTTATTATCCCTAGAATCCGTCACTAAACGATAACTTTTTGCTAAAGCATGGGGGCCAACAAAATGAGAATTAACTTCTTTTGCATTGCACTCAGAATAACAAGCACCACACATGATACAATTACCAGTTTGTTCTAATAATTTACGCTGATCTGGTGTTTGTAAAAACTCTTTTTCTGGAATATTTCTACTATTAGAACTGATATAGGGTTCAATAGTTTCTAAATCATTCCAAAAATTACTCATATCCACCACTAAATCTTTTAAAACAGGTAAATTATTCAGAGGAGAAATAACTATTTCATGGATATTATTCTCTCCATTAGGATTAATAATTTTTAATTCACCAGCAATATTTTCTTTACAGGCTAAAGCAGATCTGCCGTTAATTTTCATGGCACAACTACCACAAATAGTATTGCGACAATTTTTACGGAAAGTCAGACTTCCATCTAATTCCCACTTAATTTTATTTAAACATTCTAAAATAGTATTATTAGGATCAACATCTATTGTATAGTTTTGAAATTGAGGGGTAGAATTTGATTTTTGACGGAGAATTTTAAAAGTAACTTTCATTTTAACTAGATACATTATTGATAAAGTTATTTCTATTGTCTTGTGTTAATTTAGAACTGACAAGAGTACAGGGGATCAATTTTCTAAAATTAATTAATATAGTAACTTATTTTATTTTTATACTCTGGTTTAAGTATTGCACCTAAGTAACTATTTTTATCCTTAGCTATGTAGAGAAAAACTTAACTTAGGAGACAAAATTAATAATAATCTTTCAAAAAAAAACTATTTAATGATGATTTAATGATCATTTTTTGTTATTATAAATTATTGTCAGAAATAAAAATAAGAAAAAACTAAAAAATTATTATGGGCGAAACAAATCCTATCCCTTTATCAGGAAAAGCATTATTACAAAAAGTTAAAGAGTTATCTGATATTCCTCGCCGTCAAAGAGCAAAAGCCTGTGGTTATTATACATTAGGAAAAAACGAAAAAGAAAGAGTAAATTTAACTGCTTTTTATGATGCTGTTTTAGCGGCAAAAGGAGTCCCTCTTGATCCTGAAAGAATTAAAGATGGCCGTGGCAGAGAAGCAACTTTCCGTGTAAGTGTGCATAAAAATGGTCAAATTGTCATTGGTTCTAGTTATACTGAAAAAATGGGATTACTACCCGGTGATGAGTTTGAAATTAAACTGGGTTACAAACATATTCATTTAAAACAAGTTGGTGCAGATGACGAATTTGATTAAGATTAATCAATGATTAAATTCTGTAAAAGTAACAACAAAATGACTATTTTTCGTAATAATTAACCTTGCAGATAAAAATGCTCAATTTCGAGGCTAACTTAGTAATTGCGCCATTGAATCAATTAAATTCAATCGTAAAAATAATTTTATTTTTGATAATATGGGCGGTTATCTGGTTTCCCATAGCAATTCCCCTGTCAAGGTTAGTAAAATGGCAAATAGCCGCTCCAATTTCCAACACACAAAAACTAACTTTCATTATTTCTCTATATTCTTTAGTCCCTGTTTTGATATGGGCTATGATTAGAGTAAACCAAACTACATTAGAAAAAATAGGATTGATTTTTCAAGTTAGTCTTTTTAAGTCTATCCTATTTGGCTATGGTTTGGGTATTGTTACCATGTTACTAATTTATGGTTTAGAGTTACTAATAGGTTGGTTAACTCTAAATCGTCAAAATATCTTAACTTTCAATCTTTGGCTTAATGTACTTTTACTTTTATTGGTAAGTTTTTTTATTGCTTCTATGGAGGAGTTAATTTTTCGAGGTATTTTCGTTAATTTTTTAGAAGCTGATTTTAATTTATGGTTAAGTGCCATTATTTCTAGTTTAATTTTTGCTTTATTACATCTAATTTGGGAACAAAAAAACACATTTCCTCAATTACCCGGATTATTTTTAATGGGAATAGTCCTTTTTTATGCGCGTATAATCAATCATGGTAGTTTGGGTTTAGCTATCGGTTTACATGGTGGTTGGGTATTTATTTTGGCTTGTGTCGATACATTTAATCTTTATAGTTATAATCCCTTATCACGAGGATGGTTAATCGGGAAAAAAGATCAACCTTTAGGTAGCATGGCTGGTTTAGCTGTTTTATTATTAACTTCTTTATTTTTAGGTTTGAAAAATATTGTATTTTAAGTAACGATAACTCGAAAGGTTAAATTTATTCTTGATGACACTGGTTTACTGGTTTTGGGAATTTGATGTAACCAATATTCTTGAGTTTTTCCTGCCATAATTAATAAACTGCCGTGGGTTAGAGTAATTTCTTCTCTGGTGTTATTTTTTTTGTCTCTAGGCTTGAGTAAAAATCGTCTTTCACCCCCGAAACTCACTGAAGCGATAATTGGTTGTTTTCCTAACTCTTTTTCATTATCGCTATGCCATCCCATGGTGTCTTTTCCGTCACGATAAAGATTCAATAACACGCTATTAAATTTTATTTGTGTTACAGGCTCGATTTTTTGTTTAATGGTTAATAATGGTTTAATCCAGTCATGGGGATACATGGTAATTCCAGAATAGGTATATATTTTATCTTGATCTCCATACCATGCACTTAAACGAGGTTGAGGATGAGTTTTACCGAATAAAGTTATATAATATTGTTGCCATTGGATGTTATTTTCTAAGTCTTTAAATAAAAAATTTGCCTCATTTAATGACCAAAAATTAGGATAATAAATAATCTCACTATTAGGTAAATGAAGTTTTAACATGGTTTAGATCAAGTTTTTTGATTAGTCTATAGATTTTAAATTATTCTTGGTATTTTCATCGGGATGAATATAAATAGCAGTGGGAAATTGTTGTTTTGTTAAATCTAATTTAATAATTTTTTGTGTAGATAAAGTATGAGAATTTTTTTCGCTAACGGTTTCTACTTCGTTTAATAAGGTAGCTAATTCTACTTGTTTTTCTAATAAATCTGTATAAGATACTAAGTTACTTAATCCGTTAATTAGTTTTCTTAAATTACGTCTAAATTCAGCATCTCCTGTAAATTCCTCAATTTCTGAGGTTATTTTAGCTGTATTTGCAAAGGTAACTCTAGCAGAATCTAAGGTTTGTTGTAAAGTTACAAGATTTGTAGGGTTATTTAATTCCTCCGAAAGTTTTAATAAGTTATTACTTATTTGGGTTAAATTTTCGCTACTTTTTTGGACATTTTGAGCAATTTTTTCGACATCGGCAGAATTATTAACTCTAGTCACTAATTGATCTGTATTTTTAGCCAATTGACTAACATCGGCGGTGGTTTTGCTTAAACTGGCGATCGCTGTACTTAGATTAGATTTATTATTATTAATAAGTTGATTCATATTCTGAGTCAAAGAACTAATTTCAGTAGAAACATTGCTATAATCATCAGCTAAACGTTTGACTTGTTCAGTGGTAACATTAGCAGTACGAGTAATGGAATCAGCAGTACGAGTAAAAGATTGTGTGGTATTACCAACTTTTGCGGCGGCGGTGGAAATTGTCCCAAGATCTTGTTTTGCTTGGGTGGCGAAGCCTGAAAGTTCATCGGTTAATTGAGAGACTTTATTTCCTGCTTTATCAAGATTTAAAACGGCATTATTAATGTTATTAAATATATCATCATTATCGAAACGATCGCTTAAGCGTGTTAAAGTTTCTACTAAATCTGGACTAGCTTGAGCGGAAATTTTTTCTTCATGACATAAAATTAAGTTTTGATCGATACAATTTTGACTTAAAGGATCAACTTGTTTTGCTTGTTCGGTTAGTTCAGTTTCAGGGATAATATTAACACTAACATCTCCTAACAATCCAGATCTAATGGTGGAAACTCTTACTTGAGAAGGAATACGCAAACTGTTATCAATTTCTGTCCAAATTTCTACCCCATTACTACCCGGTTTTATGGTAACAATTCTACCGACTCCCACCCCACGAAAAAACACTCTACCGCCTTCTCTTAATCCTCCCGCATTTTCAAACAATAACCTTAATTGATAGTTATTATTGCGAAATTTATGGCCTTTAAGAAAAAATACCATTCCCCCGAAAACCATTAATCCTAGTAATAAAAATAATCCCACAGATCCTTCTCGTACTAATCTTGATCGTAACATCTTTTTAAATCCTGAATTATATTCGTTATTTAATAGGTCCTTCTGTACTAGCACTAAAGAATTGTCGCACTAAAGGGTTATCTGTGGTATCAATTTCTTTAATTTCTCCATCCCATTGAAATTTACCCTCATAAAGAAAAACTAGGCGATCGCCAGTGCGTCGAATAGTACTATTTTGATGAGTTACCATAACATAAGCACTACAAGCCTCGCAAGTACTTTGTAAATGACGGACTAAATCTTCTACCACCGTTGAAGCAATAGGATCTAATCCAGCAGTAGGTTCATCATACAAAACAACTTCAGGTCGTTCTTCTGGTTTGTCGGGGTCAAAAACAATGGCGCGAGCAAAACTAACTCTTTTACGCATCCCTCCAGATAATTCCGCAGGATAAAGATTAGCAGTTTCGGTGGGTAAACTCACCATTTGTAAACTATGATCAACAATTTCTTTAATTTTATCGTGAGAAAGAGTTGAATGTTGATATAAAGAAAAACCGATATTTTCTCTGACGGTTAAAGAATCAAATAAAGCAGCCTGTTGAAATACCATACTAACAGCTAAAAATTCTTGATGATCTTCGATTAATCCTACTCTTTTTTTGCCTTTAACATAAATTTCCCCTTGGTCGGGTTCAATTAAACCTGCTATAATTCTCAAAATAGTGGATTTCCCAGTACCACTAGGACCTATTATGACTAAAGCATCACCTTCGTAAATTTTTAAATCAGCATTATCTAAAATAATTTTATTCCCAAAAGATTTAGAAACACCTTTTAATTCTATTATTGGTTCTGATGAATTCATTTGCTATTAAATAGTTAATAAACTCTTAATTAATTACATTCTTTTTCGACTTGAGCATAGATATTTTTCCATTGTCTTAGTTGTTTTTCATTTTTAGAATCAATGGATTTTAATTGAGAATTATCAGCATAAAAAATTTCGTTCGTTTTAGCGGTAATTCCTGCTTTTGAACATTCTTTAATCTCTTTAAACTCCATAGGTTTATCAACATCATTTTCTATAACATTATCAACTTTTTGACTCGATTGATTATCCGAAATTGCCGAAGAAGATTCGTTATTTGATTTTACTTCAGATTTGTCGATAGATTGATTTTCTTGTTTTGTTATTGATGCTTCAGTGTTTGTTTTTTCTGGGGAGGAATTTTTATCTTTATCTTTATCTTTATCATAATTAGAGTTAACTTCTGCATTAATTTTCAAGTTTAAACCATCTAAGGCTTCACGATCACAACCTACCACAAAAGTACTGATGATTAATAACATCGAAACAATAATTTTCATAGATTTTATATTCACAATCAATTAACTTATTAATCTAATATTATATAACAGACATAAATAATTGGTAAAAAATTATCAACTGAGAAAAAGAATATAAAATTAATTATCTTTTATAGATTATAATTGAGAGGAAAAGAAGTTATTATTTTTACTTTTTTGAGGAACATTAATAATTAATTATCCATAAATAAACGGTTTATTTAACTACGAAATAAACGACTATATAAATTTTCATGTTTCATACTAGCTAAGGATAAACCCCAACTACAACTAGATAATTCATCATCTTTTAAATTAATAATTGTTTCTAAATTTAGTAAGATTTCTTTATTTATATTTAATAATAACTGTTGTCCTTCTGTTTGTCCCAAAGGAATTAATTTTACCCCTACATTAATCAAATTATTAAGCCAATTATGAAGATAACCTAATAATATATTTTCTATTTTTATCTCCCAATGAGCCGTAATTAAGCCAAAAGCAACGACATAATTACAAGAATTATTTAACCCTTCAATAACTGATTGTAAAGATTTATTATCAGTTTCAAAGGTTTTAATTAATCTTAATAAACTTTTCCCCATTTGCCAACTTTGTTGCCTTAATTCTGAGGTTTCTCGACTAGCACTATACCAATTATTCCAATAAAATAAATTGTCTAAATCTTGTATTAAATAACTATTATAAATACGAATTATGATTGCTAATTCTATTCTAATAGAACCATATTTTAACTCATTTGTCAACCAATTATTTAAACTTTTACTATCAATAATAATGTTTTCTTCCACAAGAGTTTCTAAACCTTCGGAATAACTATAAGCGCCTAAAGGTAAAGTAGAATTACAAAGTTGTAAAAGTAATAATAATTTTTCTGACATCAATGATGATGAATGTAAAGTGTGATAAAAAATATTATATCGCAATGCTATCAGGTATCGGGTATCAGGTAACCCTTTTTTGTCATATTCCGAGATAAAATAACCCTCTTTTGTCAAACTCCGAATCAACTATCAAAAAATAGAAACAATTATCCTGTAGGAAAATATAATTTAGAACCATGAGTAATCGATAATAAATTATTCAATCCTTTTAATAATCTTGATGAATTTACCATTTTTAACCATGGTGTTATTAACCAAAATAAGATTAATGGCTCATTTTATTGTTGTGCAATTGTCACTTAACAAAATATGAAACTGTAAAAAATCTTAATGTAAAATGACATTGATTCAGTTTAATGTAAAAAACTAGCAATAAAAAATGTTTTGTAAATTTTTATAATTAAAATCTTAGAAAGTAAGGATAGTAACAAGAATGAGCGTTAATTTAGCCACAATGTTGAAAGAAGGTACAAAGAAATCCCATTCTATGGCAGAAAATATGGGTTTTATTAAATGCTTCCTGAAAGGAGTTGTTGAGAAAAATTCTTATCGTAAATTAGCAGCCAATCTTTATTTTGTTTACGGCGCAATGGAAGAAGAAATGGAGGGTTTAAAAGATCATCCTTTAGTTAGTAAAATTTACTTTCCTGAATTAAATCGCCAACCTAGTTTAGCAAAAGATCTTCAATTTTTTTATGGTGCTAACTGGAGAAATGAAATTGAAATTACTCCTAACGGACAAGCATATGTAGATCGTATTCATGACATTGCTAAAAACAACCCTGAATTATTAGCAGCACACTCTTATACTCGTTACTTAGGGGATCTTTCAGGAGGACAAATCTTGAAAAATATTGCTCAAAAAGCGATGAATTTAGATGGTGAAGGTACTGCTTTTTATGAGTTTGAAACCATCAGCGATGAAAAAGCCTTTAAAACGATGTATCGTCAAGCGTTAAATGATTTACCTGTTAACCAAGAAACCGCCGACAAAATTGTACAAGAAGCAAATGATGCTTTCGGAATGAACATGAAAATGTTTCAAGAGTTAGAAGGTAACTTAATCATGGCGATTGGTAAAATGTTATTTAATACTTTAACTTCTCGTCGTCGCCGTAGTAGCACTACCCATGATAATGGCACTGAATTAGCTACTGCTGAATAATATTTTCTCCCTCCTTCCTCTTTATTTTTAATCCCCCAAATTTGGGCGCAAAGGGCAAGGGGCAAGGGGCAAGGGGCAAAGGGCAAAGGGCAAGGGGCAAGGGCAAGGGGCAAGGGGCAAGGGGCAAGGGCAAGGGGCAAAGGGCAAAGGGCAAGGGGCAAGGGGCAAAGGGCAAGGGGCAAGGGGGGTACATTACCAACTCCTATCTCCTATCTCCTATCTCCTATCTCCTATCTCCTATCTCCTAACCCATTAAGGTATCATATTAGTTAGTGTCACTTTCAAAACTAACTTTATGACTAATTCTACTCCTGAATCTCCTAATCCTAATTCCCCAGAGTCCACACAACCTCAAGATAGTTACGTTAAGTTAGCAATGCGTAATATGGTAAAAAAAAGAGGAGTTTCTTTAAAACATTTTTTCTTGACAACCTTCGGTTTATTAGGCTTTTTAGTAGGGATTTCTTACTTAACTCGATAATCTTTTCTGTGATAACATTCAAAAACAGGCTAAAGTATAATTGTTAAGTTTTATAACGATTGAGGTAAGTTGATGTTAGAACTATATCAATTTGAATTGTCCCAGTTTTCCGAAAAAGTTAGGTTAATTCTCGATTTTAAAGGATTAGAATATAAAAAAATTGAAGTTACCCCCGGTATTGGACAGTTAGAAGTATTTAAACTTTCTGGACAAAGACAAGTTCCTATTCTCAAAGATGGTGATACTGTCATTGCTGATTCTACCGAAATCGCTTTATATTTAGATCAAAAATATCCAGAAAAACCTTTAATCCCTGCGGATTCTCTCCTTAGAGGGCAATGTTTATTAATGGAAGGATGGGCAGACGAATGTTTAGGATTGAAAGGGCGTAAGGCTTTTATTGGTGCTTTAAATCATTATCCTAATTTCCGTACTTCTTTTTTACCTAAAAATACCCCTGATATTCTCAAAACTTTTGTTAGCGCTTTTCCCTCAGAAATTTTTAATGCTATTGGTGTGGGTTTAACTTTTGGCACTGATATTCTCAAAACGGCGGAAAAAGGTTTAAAACAAGATTTAGATGCTTTAACTTTAATTTTGCAAAATCAACCTTATTTAGTGGGTGACACACCTACTTTAGCGGATTTAACCGTAGCGGCTTTAACTACTATCATTAAATTTCCTCCTGTTACTTACTTTGATTTGCCTATTGATTTAGAAGGTAAAGGTATCCCCGGATTAGCTGATAATAGCAACTATGAGTTTTTCTTTGAGTGGCGAGATAGACTTTATACCCAATATCGTCAACCTGTTAATAAATCTAATAGTAATAATTTTGGCGGCGGTAGTAACGATAGTCAACCTACTTCCATCGAAATTGAGTAAATAACTGGTTTTAAGTAATAACTAAAAATTCTCCAATACCTATTAATAATTCTGTTTAATGATTGCAACAAATGTTATCATTTTTCTAATGAAGACAATTATAAAAACTGGAGTATAAAAAAATGGATTGGAGAATATTAATCGTTGCATTGCCTTTAGCGGTAGCAGGTGGTTGGGCAATTTATAATATCGGTGCATTAGCTATTAATCAAGCACAAAAATTCTTAAAAAAACAAAGCTAGATAATAATTGACAATTAACAATCAGCAATTGAATAAAGCAAGAGGCAATAATTCATTAAGTATTAATTAGTCATTTTTAATTATTTGATGATTTTACTATTTGCTTTTTGCTTTTTTTTCCTTTTAGATAGTGTCGTGAAAAAAATAATTCAACAAGAAACTATTGTAGCGATCGCTTCGGCGGTAGTATTAAATCAAGGTAGTATAGGTATTGTCAGATTAAGTGGTGTAACGGCATTAGAAATTACCCAAAAAATTTTTAAACCTCAAGGAAAACCGTCATGGGAATCTCATCAAATCCTTTATGGTTATATCAAAAATCCTGACACAAAACAAATTATTGACGAAGTTTTAGTCTTATTAATGCTATCACCTCGCTCTTTTACTCGGGAGGATGTCATCGAATTTCACTGTCATGGTGGTATAATTCCAGTGCAACAAGTATTAGAATTATGTTTAGAATTTGGGGCAAGGTTAGCTAATGCAGGAGAATTTACCTTTAGAGCCTTTTTAAACGGTAGAATTGATTTAACCCAAGCTGAAAGTATTGCTGACATTGTCGGGGCAAAATCTCCCCAAGCCGCCCATTTTGCTAATTCAGGATTACGAGGAAAATTAGCACAACCCATTCGTAAAATGCGTAATTCTTTGTTAGATATTTTGGCAGAAGTAGAGGCTAGAATTGACTTTGAAGACGATTTACCACCTTTAAATGAAGCTCAAATTAAACAAGATTTACAGGATAGTTTAACTAAAGTTAAGCATATTTTAGCCACTAAAGATCAAGGAGAATTGTTACGCAGTGGTATCAAAGTTGCCATTGTTGGGCGCCCAAATGTGGGGAAATCTAGTTTATTGAATGCTTGGAGTAAAAGTGATAGAGCTATCGTTACAGAATTACCCGGAACAACTCGTGATGTGGTAGAATCTCACTTAGTGGTGCAAGGTATCCCTATTCAAGTCTTAGACACCGCAGGAATTAGAGAAACCCAAGACACTGTAGAGAAAATAGGTGTAGAGCGATCGCTTAAAGCAGTATCACAAGCAGATTTAATCCTTTTTACTATAGATGCTACTGTAGGATGGACACAAGAAGATCAAGAAATTTATCAACAAATTCGAGATTTAAACTTGATTTTAGTGATTAATAAAACCGATATTGCCATAGCTTCAAGAATGGTTAAATATCCCGTAGAAATTAAACAGATAGTCAAAACTGCCGTAGCGATTAATCAAGGTATAGAAGCCTTAGAAAATGCCATAGTAAAGACAATTCACACAGGGGAAACCATAGCACAAGATTTAGATATTGCCATCAATCAACGACAGGCGGCGGCTTTAACTCGTGTAAAATTAGCACTAATGCAAGTAGAAGAAACCATTGAAAACACACTACCTCTGGATTTTTGGACTATTGATTTACGCATTGCTATTCAAGCATTAGGAGAAATCACGGGGGAGGAGGTAACAGAGTCAGTTTTAGAGCGTATTTTTAGCCGTTTTTGCATTGGTAAATAAGATTATTATTTTGAATAATTTTTTTATTCTAAAACCAACATTTTTTGATTATTAATTAAAGTTATAAAAAACATAACCAGATGATTAAATATCTCTATTATTTAAAATTATTATTGCTTATTATTACTATTAATTTTGGGTTATCAGGGTGTTTTAATAGTAAAGTATCAGATTGTCGTGAGGTTATTAAAATAAGTACTAAATTAGCGGAAGAAACTCAAAATAATTTAACCACAAAAGATACTAATAAAATATTAGAAATAGCAGATATTTTTGATAAATCAGCACAACAAATACTAGCTAAAAATTTTCGAGATGAGCAATTAGTAGAATATAGTAAAAATTTAGCTATAATTTACCAAAGTTACGGCACATTAACTAGAAATTTTGTCACAGCTTTTCAAACTAAAGATACCGAAAAAGCCATTAATTATAAACAAGATATTATCAATTTATCTCAAAAACAAAAAGATTTAGTTAATAATATTAATAACTATTGTCAATAAAATTAACCTCAAATTTATGATTTCTCTATTACCTGAAGATACCCGTAAAAAATTGGCGATCGCAGATCAAATGTGGTATAATTTACGCCATGATAATCAACCGATAAAAACAGTAATTGATACTAATAAAGAAACCCTCAAAGATGTGGATTTTGATGTGATTATTTGTGGTGGCACATTAGGAATATTTTTAGCAACAACATTACAAAAAAAAGGCTATAAAATTGGTGTAATTGAGAAAAGTATTTTACAAGGAAGAGAGCAAGAATGGAATATTTCTCGTCATGAATTAAACTGTTTATTAGAGTTAGAATTACTCACCCCTAATGAATTAGAAATGATTATTTTTACGGAATATAATCCTGCTAGAATCAGTTTTCATCAAGGGTATGAATTATGGATTAAAGACGTGTTAAATGTGGGAGTTAGTCCAAAATTATTAATTAGTATAATTCAAGAAAAATTTTTACAATTAGGAGGAATTATCTTAGAAAATACAGCTTTTAATAATGCAATGGTTAGTGAAAATGGTGTAATAGTAAATACAGATAAACAATCATTAAAAACAAGATTATTAATTGATAGTATGGGACATTTTTCCCCGATTATTAAACAAGTAAGAAAAGGAGAAAAACCAGAAGGAGTTTGTTTAGTTATGGGTAGTTGTGGTAAAGGATTTAGTGATAATGAAACAGGAGATTTAATTGCTTCTTTTACACCCATTCAAAATCAATGTCAATATTTTTGGGAGGCTTTTCCAGCAAAAGATGGGCGCACTACTTATTTATTTACTTACGTTGACTCACACCCCGACAGAATAAGTTTAACGGAGTTAATGACAGAATATTTGCGACTTTTACCAGAATATCAACAAATAGATTTAGAAGCCATCGATTTTAAGCGATTTTTATTCGGATTTTTTCCTGCCTATAGTCAAAGCCCTATTAAAATTAGATGGGATAGAATCTTAACAGTGGGAGATAGTAGTGGCAGTCAATCTCCTGTGAGTTTTGGCGGTTTTGGTGCGATGATGCGTCATCTAAGCCGTTTAACTAACGCCATTGACGAGGCTTTATCAGGAAATAATCTAAGCGCTTCGGATTTAGCCTTAATTCAACCTTATCAACCAAATATCTCCGTTACATGGCTATTTCAAAAAACTATGAGTGTTGGCGTTGATATTCAAGCAAATCCTAATCAAATCAACGACTTAATGAGTGGCGTATTTCAAGTTATGGATAAACTAGGAGATGATGTCTTAAAACCATTTTTGCAGGATGTGGTGCAATTTTCAGGCTTAACGAAAACCCTCCCCCTCGTTAATCCCAAATTAGTGTTACCGTTATTACCCCAAGTCGGCTTACCTATCTTTCTCGACTGGTTAAAACACTACACAAATTTAGGCATTTATAGCGGTTTATATCCTGTGGGTAAGTCTTTACAACCTCTCACCAAAAACCTCACCTCTCAACAAAAATATTATTATCATCGTTGGTTAGATATGTTGCAATATGGTGCAGGATTTAAGTAAATTCGGAGATAGGGAGATGGGGAGATAGGGAGATGGGGAGATGGGGAGATGGGGAGATGGGGAGATGGGGAGATAGGGAGATGGGGAGATGGGGAGATGGGGAGATGGGGAGATGGGGAGATGGGGAGATGGGGAGTTGAGAAATAGAAGTTGAGAAATAGAAGTTAGATTATATATTTTAAAATTAATAAAAATAACTAATAATCTTTGTTACCTATTACCTTCTGCCTACTTATATTTATTTTTAATACCAAAATTGACAGCTTTATTTATCAGTATGTTTTCTATACCCTACCTTTATCACAAGATTTTTTTCAAAACCTATAATTATCATTAACTCAACCTATCAAAAAGTCACGCTAAGATAGATAACGAAATAAAACTTAAAGATAATTAATGTTTATTAATATTTATCAACAGACTAAAATCAAAGAATACATTGAAGAGAAGTTATTATTTGGCAATAAATTAACCCCAGAATTTACCGCTATCCTCATTGTCTATTTTGTGCAAGGTATTTTAGGATTAGCTAGACTTGCCGTTAGTTTCTTCCTCAAAGACGAGTTAATGTTATCTCCAGCACAAGTTTCCGCCTTAATGGGTATTGCGGCTATTCCTTGGGTAACAAAGCCGATTATCGGTTTTTTGAGTGATGGTAAACCCTTATTTGGTTATCGCCGTCGCAGTTATTTATTTCTCTCTGGTATTTTAGGAGCATTAGCGTGGTTAGCTTTAGGTACAATAGTCAATAATGCTTGGAGTGCGACTATTGCCATTTTATTTACCTCTTTATCCGTTGCCATAAGTGACGTTATCGTTGACTCGGTAGTAGTAGAAAGGGCAAAAACTGAATCTTTAGCTAAATCTGGCTCTTTACAATCCGTAACATGGGGGGCGTCTGCTTTAGGAGGATTAATCACTGCCTACTTTAGTGGTGCATTATTACAACATTTTAGTAACAATCAAGTATTTTTAATTACCGCAACTTTTCCTCTCTTAGTAACAGCCATTGCAGGGTTAATTATCGAGAAACCCACGGAAAAACAACCCCTATCTAATCCATTTAAAGGGCAAATTAAACAATTATGGCAAACCATCACCCAAAAATCTATTCTTGCACCTGTTATCTTTATCGCTTTATGGCAAGGTACACCTAGTGCCGATTCTGCCTTTTTCTTCTTCTCCACCAATGAATTAGGATTCACTCCCGAATTTTTAGGTAGAATAAGATTAATTACCAGTTTAGCCGCACTAATAGGTATATTTTGTTATCAAAAATGGTTAAAACAAATTCCCTTCCGAATGATGTTAGGTTGGTGTGTGGTGTTATCTTCTCTGTTAGGCATGACAAGCCTTATATTAGTTACCCATTTTAACCGCAGTTTAGGTATTGATGATCATTGGTTTAGCTTAGGAGATAGCCTTATTTTAACGGTAATGGGACAAATTGCCTTTATGCCTGTATTGGTTTTGTCAGCTCGTCTTTGCCCTGAAGGAATCGAAGCGAGTTTTTTCGCTTTATTAATGTCGATTTGGAATTTAGCAGGATTACTTTCTCATGAGTTAGGTGCATTACTTACTCACTGGTTAGGAGTAACACAAACTAATTTTGATAATCTTTGGTTACTGTTGTTAATTACTAACTTGTCGAGTTTATTACCCTTATTTTTACTTAAATTATTACCTAACGAAGATCCACAAATACACCATAACCTTCAAAATTTACCAACATCAGAGATTTATGAACATCATAGCTCAGGTGCAGTTTTCGGTCAAGACATCATGCCTGACGTAATTATTGATATATCTTCTCACTCCGTCAAAAATAACCAGAAATCTCTCAATTGACAACTCCTCTGCCTGAAGGCGAGAGGATTCTTGGGCTGAATACTGCCTCCACCAACAAGCGTTGATTTTGGTCTTACACATTCATTCTAGTCCGACACAAATATCGCTATTTATGCCACTTAGCGGAGCTACTCCCCAAGGGTAAATTTCGATGTGCCCCACCGTATTTAATTGCTGTAACGCTCTTACTGTGTGGACTCTACCATTGACAGTTAGAGGTTTAGGGGTTACGGAGTGTCACTTGTTTCCTGCGTTCCCAAAGTCAACGACTTATTTATATTCTAACATACTTACGTCCTAAAGGACGGGGTTTTAGACCCAGTATTTTTTGATAAATTATTAATTCCCCTTGCTTTTTTAAAAAATCTAAGTTATACTGGTTATTGTTGTGAAAAAAGCAACCAAAAAGGGGTCGCTAGCTCAGCGGTAGAGCACTCGGCTTTTAACTGATTGGTCCTGAGTTCGAATCTCAGGCGACCCATTTTGATAATACACTTTGATGTTTTTAAGTCTCCGTTTAAAATATGTCATATTAAAGCTAACATGACCATAAAATCTTTTCCCATTATCAAAAAAATGTCATCGTGGAAAGACTAAAACACTTTTAGAAGGGGGAGAGTTGGAGTTAGTGTTATCTGAAAAATTAGTTATTAATAAAATTGGTATAGTTAGAGTTGTAAAGGCGATAGCTGTACCAATAATTTCTATACTCATTTGTCTAGTGGTTTTCTTTTTCCTAGACGGTTCACCAGCTTCCATAGATTTGTTAAATTAATTAGTTGACTTTGTTAATAAAAAAATAGTTGATAAATTTATCTTTCTACTTATTCCATATAATAACAGATATTTTAATACTAATTGTGATCAATTTAACCATCAGTTACAAATTCCTAGTAGATAGATGATTTTATTTTTTTTATCCCCTACAGTGTATAATATTTACGAAATTTTAACCATTAAATTGAGGAAGATGAATTATAAAATTACTACCTTTATTAATACTACTTTCTACCTTGATTTTTCCTTGATGATTTTCGACAATGGCTAAGGCGATCGCTAATCCTAAACCAGTGCTAGAATTATAATTACTATTACCACGACTACGAGCAAAATCTCCTCGATAAAATCGATCAAAAAGATGAGGTAAAATAGATTCATTAATACCGATACCATTATCTTTAATAGTAATTTGATAAAATAATTTATGTTGTTTTTTAATCAATTCTAAAGTAACTTTTATGGTTGGTATTTCCTTTATATCAGAAGAAAAACCATGAATAATACCGTTACTAATAATATTAGTAAATAAACGGCTAATTTCTCCCCAATCACCATAAATAATAAATAAATTCTCTGATAATAACTCACCATTGATAATATCTAAAGATAAGTTAATATTTTTTTGTTGTGCAATAATTTTTTGTTCTTCTACTACTTCTAATAATAAAGCATCAAGGGGAATAGATGCAAAATTAGGTTTAATAATACCGCTATCACTTCTAGCTAAAAATAATAAATCATTAACTAAATTGTTTAATCTTTCTGTTAATCTTTCGACAATTTTTAACTGTTTTTGTTGAGTTTGAGAATCAATTTCTGGATAAGATAATAAACTTTGAATATTAGTTTTTATGGTAGCAATGGGATTTCTTAATTCATGGGAAGCATCGGCGGTAAATTGTTTTAAACTTTGATAAGATTCGATAACGGGTTTAATGGCAATTCCTGATAAAAACCAGCCGATTCCTGCTACAGAAATAATCATTAAAATTATACCTAAACTTAAGTCAATAATTAATTGTTGAATAGGTTTAATAACATCAAATAAAGGATGACTTACCCTTAAATATCCTAAGATATAACGCCCCATTTCTACTCTTTTGGTTATTTGTCTTAATAAATAATCATCAGAAATGCGAATAGTTTTTCCTCCCGAATTAAAGGAAAGAGGAATAGGTAAAGATTCATCTAAAGTTTGCCATAATAATTCACCATTAGGACTAAACCATTCTAAATCAATATGGTCATCTTCTACTTGATTTGTGGTGTTAGGATGTTGATAAAAACTAGCTTCTAAATTAACTCGATATTTACCGTCATTAATGCTAACTTCATCTACTATTAAAGATGGTTCAATAATTTCGATAACGTGTTTTAAAGTATCATCAATTCTATCAATTAAAGTTTTATAAACATAACCATAAATTCCCACCGCAAAAATAATTAATAACACTGCCGTTACAGTAGTGTACCAAATTGCTAAACGACGACGAGTGATTTGAAACATCAATAATAATGACTTTATTACTTCTGTTGGTGATAAATTTTTCCTTGAAGAAGGTATCAGGTATCAGGTGTCAGGTGAAATGCAAACTGTCAATCTATAACAAATTTAATTGTTAATTCTTATAGTCTTTAGACTTCTCCAATAATTATTTTGATAGGATTGAAAATCATAATACACTATATTAATTTCATGATTTCGATATTGAAATTGATTTAAGGTTTCATTTTTGGAGATGTCTTTTATACTGCCAACTTTATAACATTTATTTTATCTGAATTGATCATAACTACTGTAGTCAAGATTAGAATTATTAATCATCCATTTTCATCTTACCTAAATACTTAGATAAATAGGGAGAAAAAACTTCATAGATAAGAGTCAATGGTTTGCCACGATGCCAAAATAAATAATGTCTTCCCCAAAATGCGCCTTTTTCCCCAAAACCTTCTTCTAAAGCCTCTGATTTTCCGTAATAAATTCCTTGAATATCTCGATATAATTCTGTATGTAACTTAGCTAAACTTTCCCATATGGGTAAACTACGATTTTGTAAATATTCATCAACATTATTCCCATTCCACCAAGAAGTCGCATAAGCTAATCTTTTCCCACTGGCAGTTTTTAACCAAACTTGTCTTCTGAGTCTTGGAGTCGTTATATTTTCGATACCTTTTGGTGCATTATCTAATATATCACCTATTAATGACATATCAATTACATCAACTTCAATAGTCTCACTGGTTAATAATCTTAAGTGTCGAGTAGGTGAACCATCCCCTAATAATAGTATCTGCCATGGTGGCGCTAATTGAGTGTGGGGTAAACCAATTTTAATTAATTCTTCTCCTCCTTGCCAAATAGGTTGGAGTTGATGCCATGTTGTGATAATGGTTTCAGGTTTGATGATCATTTCTCTAGGTTACTTTACAAAACTTAATCTTATTTTAACCGTTGAATTCCTTTCTGTCAAAAATAGAGAGGTAATAGAAAAACATTAAATCAATTTGAATATCGAAATCATTAAATTAATATATTGTATTCTCATTTTTAATCTGTAATAGACAATAAGTATCAGAATTAATCAAAAATGTCAGTTAGATGAGTGATATAATCTACTAATTTAAAGGATTAACTCTTGATTAATTATCCATAAATAATTGATTGTTTTTATCTTAAATTTGACACAACTATCAACTATTAATTATCTATGTTGCTGAGTGAAGAGTTATTATTTCAATATAAACGTTGTAATCGTAGAACTTTCCTTAATGTTTATGGTGAAGAAAGTCAGAAACAACCAGAAAAAGAATTTACTTTAAAGTTAAGACAAGAAAAAGAATTTCACAGCAAAAGAGTTTTAGAAATTTATAATTTACGTTACTATCAACCACAGGTTTTAATTAAAGATACAGAAAATATTTTAAAACTAGCATTGATGACAGAAGATTTAATGGCGATAGGAGTTGAATGTATTTATCAAGGAATTATTGCACATAAAACAATCATAATTAATGAAGGAAAAGAAGAAGAAATTACTTTAATTGCTTTTCCCACTTTATTGATTAAACAAAATATTCCTTCTCGTTGGGGTAATTGGAGTTACTTTCCTGTCAATACTCCTCTGGGTAAAAACATCAAGGCGGAATATAAAATAATGTCTGCTTTTGGAGGGGATATTTTAAATCAAATTCAAGGGATTAATCTTTCTCAAACCCATATCTTTTTGAAAAATAAATACAAACCTTATCATCTTAATTTGAATATGTGGATTTCTTCTTCAAGGGATTTAGTGAGGGAATGTGTTTCTATGTTAGCTAACAAAAATGAGCCTGAAATATTTATTTCTCGTCAACGTTGTGGGTTTTGTCAGTGGTATCAAAGTTGTTATAGTTTAGCTAAATCTCAACAAAATTTATCTTTAATTCCTGGAATAAGTCCAAAAAAACAAGAGTTATTAATCAAGAATAATATCACCAATTTTTCTTCTCTTTCTCAAATAACTTTATCTGATTTAAAGCAAGTTTTCCATGGCGAAATAGCTAATAATATTTACCAACAAACTCAATCTCTTTTTACCTCTAAAGCAATTTTAAAAAATATTTTACCCAAAATTCCTACTAATAACATTGAATTATATTTTGACATAGAAGCTGAACCAGAGCGCAATCTTGACTATTTATTAGGGGTTTTATTAGTTAATCATCAAACTCAACAACAGAAATATTATACTTTTTTGGCGAAAAATATTGAGGAAGAGGAAAATATTTGGCAAGAATTTGTTACTTTTATTAATCAATATGAAAATTCACCTATTTTTCATTATTCTCCTTATGAAGTCGAAACTATTAAACGTTTAGGTTATCTTTATAAAACTTCTTCTTCACAATTAAAATCAATTTTATCTCGTTTATTTGATTTACATAAAATAGTTATTAATTCTTTCTTTTTACCTGTGGAAAACTATTCTTTAAAATCTATTGCTAATTGGTTAGGTTTTCATTGGCGAAATCCAAAAACAGGAAAAACTCTTTCTAATTATGATAAACTGGGAGGGGATCAATGTGTATTTTGGTATGACCAGTGGTTACAAACAGGTGATCGCCTTTGGTTAGATTATATTCTAATTTATAATGAAGATGATTGTTTAGGAACTTATGAATTAAAAAAATGGTTAACTAAATATCAAGATAAATTAGCTTAAATAATCATATTTTCTTCTTGACAATTTGAATATTAAGAGATGTGAAGTTTTATAACAATTGAATTATAAGTATCGAATTTAATTTTTATTTATCCCAAAAAATGTTAACTTATAATCACAACTAAGAATAATCAACACAAAAAAAACTGTTACTTTATCTATATTAAGAAAACATTAAATTAACATTATTTAGCTGTTGTATTCTGCCACTTTTTAGGGTGATGATGATGATGATTTCTTTATTCATGATGCTTTTATTTTTAACTACCATAATTAGTGCATTTATTTATCAACGTACTAATCAAGACATTCATCTCGTTTTAGCGATTTTTACCGCTATCATATTCTTCGTTTGTGCATTAGCGATGGCACATTGGTCAATACATATGTTTGCTTTATTAACTTTATTGTGTATTCGGATTCCTTTTTTTAATGCTAAAACTGTTAATATTTACGAAGAAATCTAATAATAAATTGAGGATTAATTAGGTTTTATATTTTTTATATTTTTCCCTAATAAAAAGGGTAAATAATTATTTAAAAACTTAGATATAGGTAATAGAATAATGATAGCAAGTACAGCATAAATTAAACCAAAAATATTATATTGGTTATCAATAAAAACTTTTATAAAACTTAATTGAAACAATTTGATATACTTTCTCTATAAAAAAATTTATTTCTTAGGCAGTAAAATAAATCTGATGGGAAAAAAAAGAAATTCTGATAGTATAAAAATCTCTGGAACAAAAGACTTCAAGTAAATTGTGTAATTAACTACATTATATAAATTGTTACATTGTGCTATAATTATTTTTAAGCATTATCACGAGTAAATAATACCTATGAGTAAAAGAAGAAGATCACGGAATTTCATTGGTAGTTTATTGTTTGTATTCTTATTATTGAATCCATTATTAGCCTTTGCTAAACCGAAAGCAAAACCCAAACCCAAACCAAATCCTGTCTCAGAAACACCTTTACAAAAAGCTCAAAGAGAATTACCAAAAAACTATTTTGTTGTTTATGCCATTGTGGATAAAATTGCCCGAGCGAATGGCTTAGATAATAAACCTTGGCGTATTGTTGTTACTTCTAACTATAACGTTAATGCCTATGCTTCTGATACTAACTTACTAACTTTTGAAGCTGGTTTGATGGATCAATTAGAAGGTAACGCCTCCGCTTTAGCCTGTGCGATCGCCCACGAAATGGGACATCATACAAGACAACATTTAGGTTATGGTCCAGCTAAACAAGAACAAGCTAAAAGAGAAGAAATAGAAAAAGCTGAAAAAGCTAAAATAGTTGAACAACAAGATGCTCAAACTCAGGCTTTAATAGGTGCTGGAGTGGCAACGGGCATGGCTGCGGCGGGTCAACAAGTAGGGGGTATTGGCGGAGGATTGCTTCAACTGGGCGGTTTATTATTTGGAGGTGCAAGTCAACAAAAAGCACAGAATATTGAAGCTATTAAAGCCAAAATTGAACAAGAAGCCGAGACTAATTACAATAAGCGTTTAATGGAAATTAGTCAAACTCAAGAATTTGAAGCGGATGAAAATGGCTATATCTATAGTGTTACCGCAGGATTTGATCCTAATGGTTGTATTGCCGTTATGGATATTTTAGGAAGAATGCCAGGCGCTCAATCAGAAGGTAGTAGTCATCCTTCTCCTGAAAAACGCACTCAACAGATAAATGCTTTAATGGTGAAAAATCCCCCAGAAACATTAAAAGCTAAAGGGAAAATTTTTCTAAGCACAAAACCGACTCCTCTTAAATATGAAATTTTTAGTTATGAGCGAGAAGGTGGTGGAACTTCTTCTGGTTTAAAGGTTTTTCCCATCACAGGTTCAACCCAAGAGGACTTAAATCGTTATCTGAATTAAACATCAATCAACATCAACCTATATTCTCAACCTTAAAATTATGTCCACAAAAAAAGTTTCTCTTTGTATTTTCTCTCTCGTCATGGTGAGTAGCTCCATCAGTTTTGTTTCTCCTAGTGAAGCTGGATCTATTCAATTTGAATGTTCGGTAGATAATAATAATAATCCAACTACCTATGTTCAAACACAAGGTGGTGTTGTTGAAATATTTAAGTGGAAAAGTAACTACTTTCAAGGTCCTTATACTCCCATGCAACGCTGTTTAGAAGTGACTCAAAGAATGAATAAATTTCAACCTAGTTACTTAGTGGCAGGACGAGTTAATAACTATAATGTTATCTGTGCGGGAACTAATTGCGATCGCGCTGGGAATAATGTACTGTTAACTTTACGACCCGATCAAAATCCGAACCAAGTGTTAGCAGAAATTGATAATACCAGAGATGGTGCTGGAGGTCCTTCTATGCAATTAAGTGGTTCTTCTGGAGGACAAAATACGGCAACAAAACAGAGTAACTTAGTGAAAACTCAAAACGGATCATTAGCACTAAATTTAGTTAGTTATATTGAATCTGCTCCCAAAATCCCTAAAAATCTCTCAGGGAATTCTAACAGTAGTAATACGACAGGATTAAATGAAGAACCTATCATTGTCCCATCCAATGCTGGTCAAAAACCTACCTCGTCACCCGGCATTAAATGGTAATAAATTTTTAAGAAGAGGTTGGGTAAAACAACTGATAACCCAACTTTTTTTATAATCTGTTAGGTAGAATTAAAAACAAATTAATCGATATTTACTCTCAAATATTTTATTACTTTTTAAAACTATTAAAACCTAACTTTTCTCTGTTTTACCTTATCAAAACCTATGTTATGGGCAAAATTTTAGCTACGGGTTTATTTGGTTTAATCTGTTTTTTTACGGGTATTTTCACTCAATATATTCTCCCTGTCAAAAGTGTTGACACTAGAATTGAATGTAAAGAAGTACTTATTTCTAATACTTCTATTCAGAAAAACCAAGAAAATCCTAAAAACTTAACGAAGCTAGAAACTCAGGAAAAATCTTCAGAAAAAGAAAAAGACATTGAAATCTATGCTCGAAAAATAACGGTAAAGGTATTATCGGGGGATAATTCAGGATCTGGAATTTTAATTAATCAAAAGAGTAATATTTATCAAGTTCTTACTAATAATCATGTTTTATTATTTGGACAACAAAATCAATCCTATAAAATTAAAACAGAAGACGGTAAAATTCATATAGCAAAAGTAGTTAAAGAATTAAATTTTCAGAACTATGATTTGGGAGTATTAGAGTTTGAAAGCGAAAATAATTATCAAGTAGTTTCATTATCCCGAATGTCTATACCATCTGTAAATGAAGTTGTTTATGCAGCAGGTTTTCCCTATGAATCTAATAATTTTACCTTTACCAGTGGACGAGTTGATTTAATTAGTGATTTATCTTTTCGGGGTGGCTATCAAATAGGCTATAGTAACGATATTCAAAAAGGCATGAGTGGCGGTCCTTTATTTAATGCTCAAGGTGACATTATTGGCATTAATGGCAGACATAAATATCCTGCTTGGGGAAATCCCTATATATTTGAAAATGGCAGTGTGGCAACTCCAGAACAAAAGGAAATAATGAGTCAATCTAGTTGGGCAATTCCTATTAAAACTTTTTTACAATTTGCCCCTGAATTTGCCCTTAAGGATAACCTTAATTAAAGTAATTTAAACTAATATTTAATACTATGAATGGGCTATATAAATTTTCGTTTTTTAAAGTTTTATGTTTTTGCTTATTAAGTGTTTTTTTCTCGTCAAATTGTATTGGTTTTAATAAAAATAAAAATGTTTTAGCTCAATTTCCAAAGGCAGAAACTAAACAAAATTTTCCTAAAAATAATGATGATATTGGTAAATTTATTCTTAAATATGAACCCACTAATTCTAATCCAGAAATTCAGAGAATATTTATAGAAAGTCAAATTTTTGACAAAATCATTAATAATCTTAACAATTCAGGATTAATTATGAGACAAAATATTCCTGTAACTTTTCAAGATTGTGGAGATCCAAATGCTTATTGGAGTTATAAAAATAAAGAAATAATTATCTGTTATGAAAACACAGCTTATGATTTATTTCTCTTTCATGAAAAGGCAAAATATCCCATAGAAAAAGCGATGGAAAAATCTATTAATGAAACAATATTCGCATTTTACCATGAATTAGGACACGCTTTAATTGATACATTAGCATTAAATGCTGTGGGGCAGGAAGAAGATACTGTTGATGAATTTGCATCGGTAATGTTATATCGAAATCACGACAAAAATTTTGCAGCAGAAGTTGTTTTAGATTCTTCAGAATATTATGAATTATTATATAAAGAAAAGGAAAAAAGTCCCAGTTGGGATGAACATACACCTCATGATAAAAGATTATTTAATTTAGTTTGTTTTGTTTATGGTAGTAACCCCGAAAAATATGAAAAAATATTCATTGAAAAATTTAATTTACTAGATGAAGAAAATATAGCTTCAGAAGATAATTTAAAAGCAAGAAAGGAAAAATGTCAACAAGAATTTACTAAAAAAACTGATAGTTGGAATCGATTATTATTACCCCATTATGCCATTAAAAATAACTATCAAAGGTCATCTTTTCCTATCAATAATTCTCCCGGAATGTCTGAGAGAGGAATTTATTGGTAAACTTTATTAATATTACTATAACTTTTTTTTAATTAATTAACTAATTATGAATGTCAATACACCTTTATCTCAAGAAACTATTTTAGAAAATAAATATCGGATAATTCAAAAATTAGGAAAAGGGGGTTTTAGTCGAACTTATTTAGTAGAAAATATACAAGAAAATCGTAAACATTATCTATTAAAAGAATTTTTGCCCAATCATAATAATAAAACAGAATTTAATCAAAAATCCTTAGAATTATTTTATCAAGAAGCCTCTATTTTATCTAAATTAAATCATCCTCAAATACCTAAATTTTTAGATTGGTTTCAAGAAAATAATAATTTTTTCATCGTTCAAGAATATATTAAAGGAGATAATTATTGGCAATTACTTTGTAAAAGAAAAAGAGAACAAAGGTTATTTTCAGAAGCCGAAATTATCCAATGGTTTAAAGATTTATTACCCTTAATTAACTATCTTCACGAGAATAAAATAATTCACCGAGATATTTCTCCTGATAACATTATTTATTCTACTGAAATTAATAAACCTGTCTTGATTGATTTTGGTGGAGTTAAACAAAAAATGACAGAAATTATTAATCATGGTTATGAAGAAATAAAAGGGACAATTATTGGTAAAATAGGCTATTCTGCACCAGAACAATTTAAAGGACAATGTTATGAAAATAGTGATATTTATGCTTTAGGAGTAACTGGTTTAGTTTTGTTAACAGGAAAAGAACCAGAGTTATTATTTAATAGTTATAGTCGAAAACAATCTTGGGTTCAAGATCTAAATATTAGTGATCAATTTAAGTTAATTTTTGAGAAAATTTTAAAGGAATATCCTGATGAAAGATATGCTTCTGCTATGGATGTTTTAAATGAAATAAATAAGATTGGAACTTTAAATAATCAACCACAACAAAGCATAGGAAGTGAAAAAACTATTTTAATTGCACCATCAAATGATCACAAATTTGAAAAAGATCCATATCTTATATATCCTGAAAATATAACTAAAAATGAAGAGAAAAAAAATGAAGATAATTCTTTGAAAAAAGTTATTTTATTCTTGTTAATGACGCTATTTGGTTTAAGCATTATTGGCTTAGTTTTACAAGCTCCTCATATTAATGCTATTTGTAAAAAACTAGATAATTGTGCTAAAGATAAAGAATATCAGAAAATTTTTGATGAAACCTTAGTAGATGGAAAAGAAGTAATAAATCCTAAACAAACTGTTAAAAATATTAATGATTTACAGTCACAGCAAAAAGATTTACAGGAAGTCATAAAAGATTTCAAAGAAATTCCTAATGATGTTAAAGTTTATGATCAAGCTCAAGAGGAATTAAAAGTTTATGAAAATAAATTAATAGAACTTGATGAGAAAATAAAGAAAGAAAATAAGGCTAATTTAGAGTTTCAAGAAATAGTCAAAAAGATGGATAATTTACGCCAAGAAACGTCCCTAGCTAATAATACTAATAAATATCAAAAATTAAAAGCTGAATGGGAAGGATTAAAGGCAAAATTAAACGAATTTGATGGTAATTTATTCATTAGTCCTCAAGTGAGTAATCAAATAATAGAATCAGAAAAAAATATTGCCAAAATAGATGATAATTTAAAGATTTTACAGGCTCAGGCTAAAGCTAAAGCAGAACAAATCGCTAGGGAAAAAGCTAAAGCAAATACCTATAAGCCGTCATCTCCTGTCGTTAGATATAAACCACAGCAAAATGCCCCTAAAATTGCTAGACAAATACCTAAAAAATCTCCAGTATTATCTAATCATAAGCAAAATATTACTAAACCTCAGAGAAATTATTATCCAAAGAAAACTCCTTCCGCACCTCCCCAAAAAAATATTTCAACTCCCGGGTCTGTTTGGTAGTATCGTTAGGTTAAAAATAAAATAATTGATCAAGATAAGTAAACAAAATTAATTATACCCTTGATAAGTTATTAAAAAGTCTAAAAATTAATCGTGAATAGTTCAGGCGATCGCCTATATCTTTCCAAAAAAAAATAATTAAATCTTATTGTTGAGACAAAAAACTAATAGCAGTTTGATATTGAAGATCTTTTTCTGTGCCAATTTCAAAGTAACTGATGGGATCTTGAGTTACAATTTTATCAGGGGTGATACCTAATTTATTAATATCTTTGTGGCTAGGAGTCTCATATTTTGCTACTGTAACGGCAATTCCAGCACCATCAGGCAATTCAAATAAAGATTGAATCAAGCCTTTTCCGAAGGTTTTTTCCCCGATTAAAATTCCTCGATGATTATCTTGTAATGCTCCTGCAAGAATTTCACTAGCACTAGCAGAACCCTGATTCACTAATACTACTAAAGGTTTATCCGTTAAAGCCTCTCCATCGGCATCATAACTGTCTAAAACCCCTTGACGATTAACTGTATAAACAATAGTACTCGGTTGCAACCATAAACGAGCAATTTCGATACCAGCTTGTAATAAACCTCCCGGATTATTGCGTAAATCTAAGATGTAGCCTTTTGCACCTTGTTGATCTAATTTTACTAAAGCATGGGCTAAATCTTGAGTAGCATTAGCACTAAATTGGGTTAAACCGATATAACCGACAGGATTTTTAGGGTTAGAATTATCTAGGTGAGAGTTAACCGCACTTAAAGAAAGACGATCACGCTTTAGTTCATAGGTTCTAATATGGGATTCCTTTTGGCGTTTAACTTCAAGTATAACTGTAGTGCCAATTTCTCCTCTAATTTTATTGGCGGCTTCATCTAAGGTTATCGTATTAGTATTAATACCATCAATAGTTAGAATTTGATCTCGTGGTTGAATACCAGCTAATTCCGCAGGAGAACTAGGTAGAGGTGTTACAACTTCTAATTGACTATTTTCAGGATTAATACTAATTTGTAAGCCAATACCTGATAATTCTCCAGAGGTAGTAATTTGTAAATTATGATAATTTTCTGGTGGTAAAAGACGAGTATAAGGATCATCAAGAAGTGCTAACATTTCCTTAATAGCAGTATAGGTTTCTTCTCGATTATGTAAGGGTTTTTTGATAAATTTTTGCCTAATAGTCCACCAATTCTGATGATTAAAAGTATCATCTACATAAGCCTCATTTACCAAGCGCCAGGATTGTAATAAAACTTTTTCTTCTTGAGTATAAGCGAAGGCGTTAGATGGATAAATAAAATTGGAACACAAAATCAATAAAAGAATCACTAAACTTGAGTAAATTTTCTTCATGAGGATATTAAGTAAAGTAAAATTAATGGTACATTTTATTTGCCTTTAACCTTTGATAACAAGAGGTTTTAACCCCTTGCTTATATAAAATTAATTTTGCCTGAATACTTATGGGTTGGCTTAAGGCACTTAGTCAGCTAAAAATATTTTTAATAGATTTACACTTATAGTAAAATAAATTTTGGTTAGTTTTTTCACTACTAATAAAAGATTGTTGGGTTTTGATTTTACACTCAACCTGCGGATTAATTATTAAGAGTTAAAATTTCCACACCACCGCTAGTTACAGCTATGGTATGCTCAAATTGTGCCGATAATTTACGATCTTTTGTTAATGCAGTCCAACCATCTTCTAATACATCAGCCTCCCATGTTCCTATATTTATCATAGGTTCGATGGTAAATACCATACCTGGGCGAATTTTTTTTCCTGTACCTTTTTTACCATAGTGAGGCACTTGAGGAGGTGTATGAAATACTCTACCAATTCCATGACCTACAAAATTTCTAACGACAGAATAACCAAAACTTTCAGCATATTCCTGAATGACAGCCCCAATATCTCCAATTCTACCTCCTGGGCGTACAGCTTTTATACCTCGATAAAGACATTCTTCTGTTACTTCAACTAATTGTCTTGCCTCATCGGAAGGAGTGCCTACAAAAAAAGTTTTCGATGTATCTCCATGATAGCCGTCTAAAATCGGCGTAACGTCAATGTTGATAATATCTCCATCTTTCAATATTTGACTTTTATTAGGAATGCCATGACAAATTACTTCATTAACGCTAGTACAAATTGAGCGAGGAAAACCATGATAACCTAAAGGAGCGCTTTTTGCTCCATGTTGTTTTGTCCATTTTTCCGCTTCTTGATCAAGTTCATGGGTACTAATACCCGGTTTAACCATCTTTCCTAAATGTTCTAACAATTGTGCTGCTAATTTTCCTGCTTGACGCATTTTATCAATTTCTCTAGCAGATAAAAGTACTATATTTTCGTTACCCATGGTTAATTTTTATAATTTTTTATACCTTACTCTTTATTATTTTAATAGACTTGTGAATAATAACCAAACCACTATAATATCTCGTCACAAAATTTTTTTTGCTCTTTTATAACATCTCAAATAAGTTGTATTTAGCTATAATTTTTCTTAAAGTGAAATAGGACTTTTTTTAAAAATTAATAGTTTTAATACCTAACATTACTAAAGAAATTAAACAACCCAGAAGTAAACTCATACCACTTAATGAACTAATGCCGAAACCTAGAGTTCTTTTTTTCGCTTCTTGATAGTAACCCCAAGCATATAAAACTCTTCCTAAAATCCAAATTCCTCCCAAAATTGCTCCCCATAATTCACTTACATAATAGGAAAAAATCCACAATAATGGTAAAAAGAAGATAAGTTGTTCTAACATATTTTCTTGCACTCTTAATGCCCTTTCAAAATTAGGATCTCCAGACATAGCAGGAGGCATTACATTATATTTTACTCTTGCTCTTCCTACATTAATAATTGTCACAAAATAGACTAATAATGCTGAAACTGTGATAATACTTGCACCTAATAGCATAAAAAATTACTCCTATTTATTAATATTAAAAATTTGATTATTGATAGTTTTGTTAAGGTTTTTGAAATACATAATTTGCTACTTGATTAATTTTTTTTTTAGTAAGAATATTTTTAAATGGTGGCATCTCTTGTTTACCGTTAATAACAATATTAGTAATTTTATTTAAAGAATTATCTTTTTTTTGTAAATTTTTTAATTTATGACATTGTGAACAATTATCGATAAAGATTTGTTTTCCATTTTCATTTATAAAAGTTGTGCTTTGAGTAGCTGGTATTAGATAAATATGTAGAAAAAAACTAATAATTAAACTAAAGATAAATAAGAAAGTTTTTTGCAAAATCATTAATTTCTTAGTAAGAAAAAATATGTACTCACTTAAGATCATAACATTGATTTATCATTATTTAACTAAACTTATATTAAATAAGATTCTATCAAAAAATCATCACCTATTTTCTGAATTTCACTATTTTTAAGTAAAAATGCCTCATTCATATTATTAATATTCAAATTACCAATAGGTGTAGGTGCATTTTCACCGCCGATAATTTTAGGTGCAATAAAGGCATATACTTTCTGTATATTCCCTGATGTTATTGCTTGAGAGGCTAAGTTACCTCCACATTCCCATAAAACTGTATTTAATCCTCGTTGATAAAGATTATTCATCACTATAGAAGGAGTAATTTCTTCTATTTCGATGATTTCTACACCTTGAGCTAATAATTGACTTTTAACCATAGAATTAGATTGAGGAAGGGTAAAAATAACAGTTTTTGCTTGTTTTACATCCCAAAGTTGACAATTTAAAGGTAAATCAAGGGTTTTCGTCATTATTACTCGTAAAGGATTATGACTGGTTACTCCATGGGTGGTTAACTGTGGATTATCACGTCTAACGGTGTTACCACCAACAATAATAGCATCACAACTACTTCTTAAATGATGAACAAAATTTCGAGAAGTTGAGCTTGTAATCCATTGACTATGGCCTGTATTTGTGGCAATTTTACCATCTAAAGTCATGGCATACTTAAAAATACCAAAAGGGCGTTGATATTTTACACGATGAATAAAACCCTCATTAAGTTTTAAACAAGCATCTTCGGCGATACCTACTTTCACATCAATTCCAGCCTCCATCAATCGCTTAATACCACTTCCTGAAACACGAGAGTCTGGATCTATCATTCCCACTATCACTTGTTTGACTTTAGCCTTAATTAAAGATTCCGTACAAGGAGGAGTACGCCCATAATGATTACAAGGCTCTAAATTAACGTAAATAGTGGCGTTTTCGGCATTTAAACCAGCTTCTTGTAGTGCGAATATTTCGGCATGGGGTTTACCTATTAACGGATGATAACCTTCACCAATAATTTTACCATCTTTGACTATAACTGAACCCACAAGAGGATTAGGAGATGTTTTACCTTGCCCTTTTTTCGCTAACTCAAGGCAACGTTGCATTATTTTACTGTCAAAATCAGTCATTTATTAGACCTCTTGCAAAATAAAAAGTAAAATCTATTTTAGGATGGAAAACGTTAATTTCTTGACTCATTACTCATTACTCATTACTTATTACTCATTACTCCACTTCTGCAAGAAGTCTAATCTACCTTTGCATCTGGAAAAACCGATTAAATTTTTATGAATCAATAGTTTTGACTCTTTTTTTTTGTATATTAGAACACATTTATTATGCTGCCACAAGTTTTAATTAAATCAAGGATCAGAAAAACCGTCAAAAAAAAGTTTTACAAAACTTAAACCTATGCTCTATGATGATAAAGGATCAACTTTCCTATTATGCCGTAACTAATCCGAGTTAGACAAGGTTGATTTCTCGCCATAAGGATATTTTATTACTTAAAAGTCTGAAAATTTGCTGTCATTAACGCATTCTTCTGTATAATTTTAATTCCTTATATATTATTAACTAATCCCAGTAGAGAGAGATATTTTTTATGCAACCCCTATCTAAAAACATTGATACAATCCGTATTTATTTAAAAGAAATTGGACGAATTCCGCTATTAACTCAAGAAGAGGAGATTATTTTAGCTAAACATATTCAAGAGTTAGTTATCCTCGAAAAAAAACGAGAAACTTTGAAAAAAAAACTCAATTGTGAACCTTCAAAAAAAGAATGGGCAGAGGAAGCAAAAATTTCTGAAAAAAATCTTGATATTAAAATTAGTCAGGGTGAAAAAGCTAAACGTAAAATGGTAGAAGCAAATTTACGTCTCGTGGTTTCTATTGCTAAAAAATACCTTAAACGTAATTTAGATTTATTAGATTTAATTCAAGAAGGTACTATCGGAATGCAAAGAGGTGTCGAAAAATTTGATCCCACCAAAGGCTATCGTTTCTCTACTTATGCTTATTGGTGGATTCGTCAAGCTATTACAAGGGCCATCGCCGAAAAAAGTCGAGCTATTCGCTTACCGTTACATATCACTGAAAAATTAAATAAAATTCGCCAAACTCAAAGAAAATTATCCGAAGAAAAAGGCAGACCCGCAACCATTGCTGAGTTATCCGAAGCACTAGAATTAACCGCCGAACAAGTTAGGGAATATTTAGGTAGAGCTCGTCAACCCTTATCCCTAGATTTAAAAGTAGGAGACAATAATGATACTGAGTTAGGAGAATTATTAGAAGATAAAGGACAATCACCAGAAGATTTCACCGATTATTCATGTCTTCAATTCGATTTAAACCGCATGATGTCAGAATTAACTCAGCAACAACAAGATGTAATTAAATTACGTTACGGTTTAGATGATGGTAAACCCTTAACTTTGTCGAAAATCGGAGAGATTCTCAAAATTTCCCGTGAAAGAGTTAGACAAATTGAAAGAGAAGCCTTAACGAAACTTCGTAAACGAAAAGAAGTTGTGGAAGAATATATAGCTAGTTAAAATGATTGATGGTTCATTGTTCATTGTCAATTGTTCATTGTTGACTGATAATTATTTACTGTACGCAAGGATTAAAGAAAAATGCAAGATAAATTAATGTTGATGATTCCAGGTCCAACTCCTGTGCCTGAGAGAGTATTATTAGCTATGGCACAGCATCCCATGGGTCATCGAAGCGGTGATTTTAGCAAAATTATCGGGGAGTTAAACGAAAATTTAAAATGGTTACATCAAACTAAAAATGAAGTTATCACTTTATGCTCTTCGGGTACAGGAGCTATGGAAGCTGGTATCATCAACTTCTTAAGTGCTGGGGATAAAGTTTTAGCGGGCAATAACGGTAAATTTGGCGAAAGATGGGCTATTTTGAGTCGTGCCTTTGGTTTAGATGTAGAAGAAGTTACCGCACCCTGGGGACAACAATTAGATCCTGAAGATTTTAGAGCTAAATTAGAAAGTGATACCGAGAAAAAAATTAAAGCGGTGATTATCACTCATTCTGAAACTTCTACTGGCGTTTTAAATGACTTAGAAACTATCAATAAACACGTTAAAGCTCATGGTGAAGCCCTTATTATTGTTGATGCTGTTACCAGTTTAGGGGCAGTAAATGTACCGATGGATGAATGGGGTTTAGATGTAGTGGCATCAGGATCTCAGAAAGGTTATATGATTCCTCCGGGTATGGGTTTTGTGGCTGTTAGTGATAAAGCATGGGAAGCCTATAAAACTGCAACTTTACCTAAATTTTATTTAGATTTAGCACCTTATAAAAAAGCCAACGCCAAAAATAGCTCACCTTTTACTCCTCCTATCAATTTAATGTTTGCTTTAAAAGCCGCTTTAGAGATGATGAAAGAAGAAGGATTACAAAATATTTTTGATCGTCATAAACGTTTAACTCACATTACTCGTGAAGGAGTTAAGGCTTTAGGTTTACCTTTATATGCTAGTGATGAAGCTGCCGCTTTAGCTATCACGGCGGTAATACCCGATAAACATGACCCAGAAGCCATCAGATCCACTATGCGCAAAAAATATGACATTGCCTTAGCAGGAGGACAAGATCATCTTAGCGGTAAAATTTTCCGTATGGGACATTTAGGTTTTGTATCAGAAAGAGATGTTTTAACAGCTTTAGCCGCCTTGAAAGAAACGTTATCCCAAGTAAGCTAGACTTAGAGAGAAAAGAAAAAAAAGGACGTAGTGCGCTACGTCTATACAGAGAATAATAGTTAATTATTTTTTGCTTTTTTATTTGCCAATCTTTCTTCTGCCGTGGCAAAAATTAAATCTTTTTTCTCCATAAATTCCCCGGGATAAGTTTCTAAAACCTTAGTAGATAAAGAAATACGATTTTTAGTCTCATCAATTTCTAAAACTACTACTTTGATTTCTTCCCCGATTTTAAATAACGTATTAAGAGAACTAATTTGAGCTTCACTAATTTGTTTAATGTGGAGTAATCCAGCAATACCGCCGAAATCAATAAAAACTCCATAGGGTTGAATTTTGACTACTTTTCCTTGTATTACCTCATTTTCTTGTAGCGTTGACATCGCTGCTGTTTTCGCTAAATCTCTTTGAGTGAGTACAATTTTATTTTGTGCTCGATCAATTTGTAGAACATTAGCAGGTAAAGATTGATCAATGAGATTATCAAAATTATCTTTTTCGATGAGATGAGAGCGCGGAATAAAAGCCCTTAAACCGTCTATTTGACCGATAACTCCTCCACGATTAACCCCTGTTACCAACATTTGGACAACTTTACCTTTTTCTTGAATTTCCGTTAAGTTATCCCATGCTTGTTCAATGAAAAGTTGACGACGAGATAATTTCACCTGTCCTTCAGAATCTTGTTCTTTAATGATCAAAAATTCAAATTCTTCCTGAAGAGGTAAAACTTCTCCCACATCAGAAAAATGTTGCCAAGAAGCCTCACTCAGAGGTACAAACCCCGGAGATTTTCCGCCAATATCAACATAAACACCACTAGAATCATGCTGAAACACTTTCCCTTTGACTATCTCACCCTTATTAAAATGATAGTCATACTGTTCCTGTTCTAAGGCTTGAGCAAAATCATCCATTGAAAAGGGGCTAATTTGCTGTTCAGAGGGATTAGAATTAGCGGTCATAATTAATAATAAAATCAGTTAATTAAACAAATCACTTTTATTATAGTTGTTTCTGTCTTATTCTGATTAATTTTATTTAAACACTTTATCTAATCTTTATAAACAATATGATTGTAACCAAAGTTTATAATTTTAATTTTTATGACTATAAATATTCTGATCAAAAAATAAGTATAATTACTCAATTTGTTTCTGATCAAAGTGCCAACTTTATAACGTTTATTTTATCTGAATTTATCATAACTACTGTAAAACAGTCATAACTAATTTACTATGGTTATTATTCATGGGTAAATTTTTGTTTTTTTATTGGTTAATTATTTCTTCTTTTTGGAAAATTTTGATACATAAAATCAAAGAGTTTTACCTGAAAAACTAATGACAAAATGAAGGAAGAACTTTTAAAATAATTCTCATAAATGTTACTATACTTAAGAATATCCGTAAAAACCGCCATCAAAATATTAAAAATAATATGTTATTTAATCAATTAGACAGTATCGGAGAAAAAACTATCAATAAAATTGCGGAGATGGCGTTTAAAAGTCAAATCAAAAAAGCTGAACACTTAAGTGTACAAGTCAAAATTGAACCAAGTAAGTTGGCAAAAGGAATATTAGAATCTTTACATATAGACGGTTATGGTTTAACCATGCAAAAAGATTTACGTTTAGAGAAAATGAAAATTACTTTAAATAATATCTCGGTTAGTCCTTTAAAAGCGTTAATGGGAAATGTACAATTAACAAAACCTAGTCAGGGAAAAGCCAGTATCGTTTTAAATGAAAAAGACATCGAAACTGCTTTAAATATCAATAATCTTAATCAACAGTTACAAAAATATGATATTCCATTAGATAACAAACTGGTAAAAGTTAAGTTTTATCGTGCAGATTGTCGCATTTTAGCCGATGGCAGAATTGTTGTTAAAGCTAAACTCAAAATTTTGAATACTCAAATCATCGAAAGTATTTGTTTAGTTATTAAACCTCGTATTTGTCATAGTGGGCAAGGAGTATTGTTAAGTGAAGTAAGATGTACTCAAGGAAAACAGTTTTCATCCACATTAACTAATCTTATTTTAGAGGAATCGGCTAAGATATTTAATCTTAATCATTTTTTGATGGATGGAATTTCTTTAGATGTCAATCATTTAACCACCGAAGACGGCAAACTTAATTTAATGGCAACCGCAGGAATAACTCATCTTCCTATGGGTTAATTTTACAGTTTCAAATTTTTTCTAACTCCTATTTCTCTGATTTACAGAAATTTTTGAAAAGTTAAACAACCAAATTGTTGCTAAAGTACCTTAGAATAGATCCACAGAAAATAAATTTTAAAGTAAATTAGATAATCCGTCAGAATAAAAACTGACAAATTTTTATGATGAATCAACCTATATTATCCGTAAGAAACTTAACTGTCAATGTTGATAACACTCCTATTCTAAAAGGTGTTAATTTAGAAATTAATGCTGGTGAAATACACGCTATTATGGGACGTAATGGATCGGGAAAAAGTACTTTTTCAAAAGTATTAACAGGGCATCCTGAGTACGAAGTCACAGGAGGTGAAGTAATATATAAAGGAGAAAATTTACTAGAAAAAGAGCCTGAAGAAAGAGCATTAGCAGGAATTTTTTTAGCTTTTCAATACCCTTTAGAAATACCGGGTGTTAGTAATTTAGACTTTTTAAGAGTAGCATATAATGCTCGTTGCAAATATTTAAAATTAGAGGAGTTAGACGCTTTTGATTTTGAAGATTTAGTAGAAGAAAAATTAGACATAGTAAAAATGGATTCTGCTTTCTTAGCTAGAAGTTTAAATGAAGGATTTTCTGGAGGGGAGAAAAAGCGTAACGAAATCTTACAAATGGCTTTACTTGAGCCGACTTTAGGCATTTTAGATGAAATAGATTCTGGTTTAGATATTGATGCTTTACGGATTGTTTCCGAGGGTGTTAATAAACTGCGCAAACCTGACAATGCTTTTTTATTAATTACTCATTATCAACGATTACTTGATTATATTACTCCTGATTTTGTTCATGTTATGTATCAAGGAAAAATAGTTATGAGTGGTGACAAAGACTTAGCTTTAGAGTTAGAGAAAAAAGGTTACGATTTCTTAGAAGAAGAAAATTTAGTCGCTAATTAATCAAAGAAAATAGTTAATAATTAACAGTTAATAATTAATAGTTGATAATTCCTCATTACTCATTACTCATCCCTAATCAATCCTGTCTATGACAATGTTAAAATCAGATACTTATTCCCAAGATTTATTACAACTGACTGAAAATCAAACCTTAGATTTTAATAGTAATTTAGCTAGTCTAGTAAAAGAAATTCGTGTTAAAAGTGCGAATAACGTAGTTAAATTGAATATTCCCTCTGATAAAGATGAAGATTGGCGTTTTACAGATTTATCTGATTTACAAAAACAAAATTGGTGTTTAGCAAATAAAACTGACTTAAATTCTTTTGTGTTAGATGGATTTATTTTAGAAGAAGCATCTCATTCTCGTCTAGTTTTTGTTAACGGTTTTTATGCTGCTAATTTATCGGATATTTCGGCTTTATCTGATGAAAATATTTATGTAGGAAATTTAAGTAATTTAGATGAAGATAAAATTGGGAAAATCAGTGAATATTTAAGTAAAAATGAGCCTAAAAATGAAGTTTTTACTGCCTTAAATTCAGCAGGAATAACCGATGCTTTTGTGATTTGGGTAAAAGCCAATACCAAAATAGTCACTCCTATTCATTTATTACATTTAACCGCCAGAGAAAATTTTTCTTGTTTCACTCAACCTCGTATTTTAGTAGTTGCCGAGGCACATTCTAACCTTAATTTTATCGAATATTACGGCGCGGTAGCTTCTGGATGTTCAGATTCTGTCAAACAAAATTACTATTTAACTAATGCAGTAACAGAAATTCATCTTCAAGATAACGCCGAAATTCATCATACTCGTATTCAGCGTGAATCAGGAGATTGTTTTCACATAGCCAAAACTACGGCATTTCAAGATAAAAATAGTCATTATACTATCAATGAAGTGAGTTTAGGAGGTAAATTTTATCGTCATAATCTCCATATTCAACAACAAGGAGAGGAAACTCAAACTAATCTTAATGGTTTAACCATGTTGCAAGGAAAACAAATGGGAGACACTCACAGCGAAGTTAGTTTAACTAAACCTCATGGTACGATTAATCAACTTCATAAATTTATTATTGATGATTCAGGGCGCGGTGTTTTTAACGGTAAAATTCATGTACCTAAATTAGCACAATTAACCAATGCAACTCAACTTAACCGCAATTTATTATTATCTTCTAAAGCGCGGATTAACACTAAACCAGAATTGCAAATCACTGCTGATAACGTAAAATGCGCTCATGGTGCAACCATAAGTCAACTAGAAGCTGATGAGATTTTTTATCTTCGTAGTCGTGGTTTAAATGAATATGATGCCAGACATTTATTAATGGATGCTTTTGCGGCAGAAATTATCGATAAAATTCCCTATGAATCTTTAAAACATAGATTAACTCAATGTGTCACTTGTCGTACTTTAGAATAGTTTATAAATGAGGTGTTAGGATTAATCCTTCTCCTCTTGTGTTTTTCTAGTCTTCATTTCTAAAAAAAATAAAATAAATTCAAGGCAAGAAATTCTCAATTTTAACTACGATTACTCATTTTATATTCTGATGCGCTGATTTATCAAATAATTCTATTGATAATTGTTGATGGTTAATTGATAATTGTTAATGAATAAGGGATGATTGATAATTGTTAAGGGAGAAAATTTTGTTGGCAACACTAAAAACTATCAAACAGTTAAGAAATAGTCGCATTTTTTGGTATGGCATCGCTATCAGTTTTACCATTAATTTCGGATTTTTTGCTTTTTTAATGGGTAAATGGAATCAAATTAATCGAGATTTACCAGAAAATGTGACTAATATTCTTAATTATTCTCGCCCGAATACTCTCACCATTAAAGCTAAAGATAATACCATATTAGCTCAGTTTGGAGATATTTCCTACGAAACGAAAACTATTGATAAAATTCCCGAAAAGTTACAACAAGCCTTTATCGCCATTGAAGATAGTCGTTATTTTAATCATAAAGGAATTGATGTCCAAGGTATTTTTCGTGCAGGAGTAATTAACTTACAATCAGGGAAAGTAAAAGAAGGGGGTAGCACAATCACCCAACAACTTGCTAGAATTGGATATTTAGATCAAGATCGTAGTTGGGAAAGAAAACTTAAAGAAGTAGTTATTGCTCAAAGATTAGATAATCAACTCACAAAAGAACAAGTTTTACAAGCCTATCTTAATCTAGTTTATCTTGGTTCTGGTGCTTATGGTGTATCCGATGCTTCTCATCGTTATTTTAGTAAACCTTTAACTGAACTTACTTTACCAGAAATTGCCACTTTGGCTGGAATAACTCCTGCGCCTAGTCTTTATTCTCCTTTAGTCAATCCTGAAGCGGCAACCTCTCGACGAAATTTAGTTTTAACTCGTATGGCACAACAGGGGTATATTACCCAAGAAGAAGCCCAACAAGCCATAAAAACTACCTTAATCACAAAATCTAGCCCTTTAAAACGTAACATAAAAAAAGCACCTTATTTTGTTAATTACATTGAAGCAGAAATAGGCAAATATCTAACTTCTCAACAATTAGCCAAAGGTGGAATTATTATCAACACAACCTTAAATCCACAATGGCAAGAAAAAGGAGAAGAAATTGTCGAAAAGACGGTAGAAAGATATGGTAGATGGCAACAATTCAAACAAGGTGCATTAGTTGCAATTGATCCTCGTAGCGGAGAAATCGTTACAATGGTAGGAGGCACAGATTTTCTTACTAATCAGTATAACCGAGTTACCCAAGCCCAACGTCAACCTGGCTCAACTTTTAAAACTTTCGTTTATGCTACCGCCATTGCGGGGGGGATGTCTCCTTATAAAAGTTATTTGGATGCACCTTTAGTAGTTGACGGTTATGAGCCAAAAAACTATGGTGATAGTTATAAAGGAGAAGTATCTATTTCCCAAGCCTTAACTTCTTCTTTAAATACCGTTGCCATTAAAACTCTTATTGATGTTGGTTGGAATCCTATTATTGAAATTGCCAAAAAAATGGGTATAGAATCAACTTTACAACCTACTTATTCCCTTGCTTTAGGTGCGTCGGAAGTCAATTTATTAGAATTAACTAGCGCCTATGGTACTTTAGCAAATCAAGGACAACATTTTCCAGCTCATGGTATTAAAAGTATTGTTGATAGTGAAGGAAAAATTCTTTATCAATCTAAGCTAATTCCTACTATTGCTTTAGATAAAAGTAGTGCTAATATTACAACTTGGATGTTGCAAAAAGTGGTACAATCAGGTACAGGTATTCCTGCACAAATTGGGCGCCCGGTGGCAGGAAAAACAGGCACTTCGGATAAGGCAAGAGATTTATGGTTTGTGGGTTATATTCCCCAAATGGTAACAGGAGTTTGGGTTGGGAATGATAATAATAAAGCAACTTTTGGCAGTAGTGCTGTTGCCGCTCAAATGTGGCGTAAATTTATGTTGACAGCTACCGAAGAAATACCTATTAAAAATTTTCCTCATCCATCAGGTAAATTGATTGTCAAAAAGGCAACCATAAAATTTGAACCTCTTAAACCTAGACAAATATATAATAAAACTACTGTAGCAGAAGAAACTCCTATTCAAGAGCAACCTCGTAAATATCGTCGCCGTCGCCGTAGATATAATAATGATGTTTAAGTAAGTAGGCAAAATTAATTGTATGTTTACTTTATGCTCATGCAATACGCAACAAAGATGATTAGTTTGATTAATTTTAAAATATACAATTTGCTATATAGTAATCCTAAATCAGTTGTGAAATATTTAAAGATAGGAAATAATTTTTTACCTATTATTTAACAAGAGACTTTATCCCCTTGCCTTTGAATTTGTAATGCTTATTTTAAATGTTTATTTTGTAGGATTACTATAGATATTTTTTAGTTAAAACTATTGCTAATTTTAAGTATAATTTTATTGTTATAATTTCTTCTTTAATGAATAAAAAAGCGGTAATCATTTTCACTCGTTATCCTGAAATCGGTAAAACAAAAACCAGATTAATTCCTGCTATTGGTGCTAAAAAAGCGGCGGATTTACAGCGTCAAATGACAGAAAAAACTTTATTAGAAATAGAAAAATTAAATCAGCTTTTAGATATAAACATTAATATTTATTTTAGTGGTGGTAATTTAGATTTGATGAAGGCTTGGTTAGGAGAAAAATATCATTATTATTACCAAATAGATGGGGATTTAGGGTTAAAAATGTATTCCGCTTTTGAAGATACTTTTAGTCAAAATAACCAACAAATTATCATTATCGGTGTGGATTGCCCTCAATTAAATTATCAGATTTTAAAAGAAGCATTTATGGCTTTAAATAATCATGATTTAGTTATCGGTAAAGCTACCGATGGCGGTTATTATTTATTAGGTTTAAATCAACTAAAAAAAGACTTATTTGTTAACATAAATTGGGGAGAAAGTCAAGTTTTTTCTCAAACTATTATTAAGAGCAAAAATCTGAATCTGAATATTTATGAATTACCAATTTTAACAGATATAGATCGCCCCGAAGATCTCAAATTTTGGCATAATGAAATATAGTCTTAAATATTTTATGAAAAATTGTCATGAACAATGCAAAAAATGTATTAGGTAAACCATTAGAAACTTGTTGTAACTCGCCCATGACGGGTTTTTATCGTAACGGTTGCTGTGATACAGGTGTCGAAGATAAAGGACTACATTTAGTTTGTGCGCAAGTAACGGCAGAATTTTTGGCTTTCAGCAAAAGTAGAGGCAATGATTTATCAACTCCCGTGCCGATGTTTAACTTTGAAGGATTGAAACCCGGTGATAAATGGTGTTTATGTGTCTCCCGTTGGCACGAAGCCTTACAAGCTGGTTTTGCACCTCCTATCATTCTAGCCTCTACCCACGAAAAAACTTTAGAATTTATTGCAAAAGAAGTTTTAGAAGAACACAGTTTAATTAATTAACCATTAAATTAGGCTTATTATTTTTAGTTTTATGTTGTGAATAAAATAGATTATTTAAGAATTAGTTTAATCGATAAATGTAATTTTCGTTGTCAATATTGTATGCCTGAAGATCAAGAATTAAGTTATCTTTTATCTTCGGAAATATTAACAAAATCTGAGTTATTAACTTTAATAAAAGAGGTTTTTATTCCTTTAGGTTTTACTAAGTTTCGGTTAACGGGAGGTGAGCCTTTATTACGCCCAGATTTACCCCAAATTGTGACAGAAATTATTAATTTACCGCAAACAGAAGATGTGGCTTTAACTACTAACGGTTATTTATTACAAGAAAAATCTCATTTATTATTTAATGCTGGATTACGGCGAATTAATATCAGTTTAGACTCTTTAAATCCACAAACTTTTGATAAAATTATTGGTAATAAAAATAGAACTCGTTGGCATAAAACTTGGACAGGAATACAAACGGCTTATGAAGTAGGATTTAATCCTTTAAAGCTAAATGTAGTGATTATTCCAGATGTTAATGATCATGAAATCTTAGAGTTAGCAGCGTTAACTATTCAACGTAATTGGCACGTTAGATTTATTGAGTTTATGCCTATTGGAAATAGTCAATTATTTTCAGAGAAAGCATGGATTCCTTCTTCCGAAATTAGGACACAAATTAAAGCTAAATGGGGTTTAGAAGAGTCTAATATTAAAGGAAATGGCCCTGCTGATGTTTTTAAAATTCCCCATAGTAAAGGCACTCTAGGTTTTATTTCTCAAATGTCTGAATGTTTTTGCGATCGCTGTAATAGAATACGATTGTCAGCAGATGGTTGGTTACGTCCTTGTTTATTAAATGAGACAGGACAAATTGACTTAAAAACTGCTTTAAGACAGGGTATGAAAAGTGAAAAAATGAGAGAAAAAGTTGCCGAATTGTTGTTATTAAAACCAGATATTAATTTTAAAGAAAGAGATTCAGGTACTCAAAATAATAATTATATGCGTACAATGTCGCAAATTGGAGGATAAGAAATTTTACCCTAGTTTTCGTTGAAAATTATTACTGATTTTTTAGCTTAATAATTATTACGAATTGAGTTAAATATTTAAGGATAAAAAGGCGATAGCACTTCTAATCCATTCTTCAACATAAGGATTTTTTTGTAATAAATTATCTTGACTGATAACAGAAATTGCTTGTTGTATTTCATTTTTAGTATAGCCTAAAGCAAGTAAAGTCATTTCTAAATCTGCAATAATTTCACCATTAGCTAAAAAGTGATTTGTTTCAAAATTAATTCCAGCACTAATACGCCATTGTGCTAATTTTGTTTTTAATTCTAAAGCAATTCTTTCTGCAGTTTTTTGTCCAACTCCCGGAGTTTTTGTTAATAAACGAATATTTCCTGTTACAATGGCTTGTACTAAGTCCTCTAATCCTAAAGTATCAATTAGGGCAATGGCTGATTGTGAACCAATACCAGAAATAGCCGTTAATTGACGAAATAAATCTCTTTCCGCAGCAGTAGAAAAACCATAAAGAATAGGTTGATCATCTCTTACTTGAAAGTGAGTAAAAATCTGAATTTCTGTTGTGGAATTAATATCTAATTCTCTAGCAAAACGACTAGGTATTTGTATTTCATAACCAATATTATTAATTTCTAAAATCACAACATAGCGATTATTATTAATATTAAGATTATTAACTATTCCTCTAAAATAACTAAGCATGAAAAAGACAATTTATTAAGATTATCTTTATATAATAATTGACAATGAGCCTAAATATAAAATTTGTAAATAAAAAATATTTTCCATAAAATAAAAATACTTTTTACGGACTTTTTATACTTCATTAAAAAATATTAAGCACCCATTGCATAAATTCTAAAAATCAACCTGATAAATAAGTAGTAACAAAATAATATTTTTATGAGAGTTTATTCTATGCAAACCATTCCAGATAATGATCTAAGTGCAGGTATATTAGGGGTAATTGTAGGGGATGCTTTAGGGCTTCCAGTACAATTTGAAGAGCGTGAAGAAAGAGACATTAAACCCGTTACGGAAATGATCGGTTATGGGGTATTCAATGTTCCTAGTGGTAGTTGGTCTGATGATTCATCCTTAACTCTGTGCTTAGTGGATGCCTTAACCAAAGTATCTCCCCACCAAAGACAGCAATTTCTTCAGCAACTAGGACAAAATTTTTGTCAGTGGTTAGACAATGGATATTTGACACCCTTTGGTTATGCCTATGATGTGGGTGGTGCTACCTATAAAGCAGTTAGTCGCTTACAAAAAGGGGTGTCTCCCTTAGAATCAGGAAGTAAAAAGGAGTATGATAACGGTAACGGTAGTTTAATGCGAATTTTGCCCTTAGCTTACTATTATCAACAATTTTCACCCGAAGAATTGATTAATCTTACCCATGAAGTAGGTAGTATCACTCATGGTCATCTCCGTGCTAATATTGCCTGTGGTATTTACATTACTATTGCTGTGCAATTACTCCAAGGGAAAAGCCCTCATCAAGCCTATACTGATTCTCTCAAACAGATCAATACTCTGTATAGTAAACCCATTTATCAACAGGAATTAGCCTATTATCATCGTATTTTAGCTGGAAATATACAGGATCGATCGAGGGATGAAATAAAATCTACTGGTTATGTAGTGGACACATTAGAAGCGTCTTTATGGTGTTTATTAACAACCAATAACTATGAAGAAGCAGTGTTAAAGGCGGGGAATTTAGAAAAAAATACCGACACTGTCGGGGCTGTAACAGGAGGTTTAGCAGGAATTTACTATGGGTTAAAAAATATCCCTGAGCATTGGTTAAGTCAAATTCAAAAGTTAGATGAAATTATTGATTTAATGGGATTATGGGATAGCGTAATGCAAACAACTTAATCTTTAAAGTTCGATCTTCTCCTTTCATGTTTCATCAATAAATATTAAGCAAACTGCATAAATTACTAAAATCGACTGGATAAATAAGTAGTAAGTAGAAATTATTCTATCAATTAAAATCAAAGGACTAAAAACCATGACAGAACAAATCAACTCCATAACAAATCTTACCGACACGAATAAAACCATTGAAGAATTATTATCAGAAGGCTATCAAGGGGTAAATTATGAATTAATGGACAATGAAGGCTTTGTCGCTACTGCTAATCATTTCGCCGATAAAATTCAATGGCTTAAAACTTCTCCCGATGAAGATGGAGATATAGGTTTAATGACTCTTGATCTTCAAGCATTCGATGAATTATTAGACTTTATGCTCGATAAATTCGGTTGGTGTCCTAAAGTTTATAGTAATAAATCTGCCCCTGAAATTCATATTTTTACTCCCCAAAATGAACTAGAAGAAATGGCGATCGAATTAACCACAGAGGGGGAATATGGTTGGAAAGGTTCACTTTATCGTCTCGCTTATGGGTCGAAATATGAAAATAAAATCGGCTTAATTTTTGCGACAAAACCAGAAGATAGTAACGAACAAGATTGGCTTTTAGTACAAATTGACCAGAAAAATAAAGAGCGTGGTTGGAGTGTCCATGACGGGACTTTAGAGCAAGTTTACTATATTATGGCGGAGGATATAGAAATTCCTGAACCTAATTACAACCCAACACCTGAGCAAATAGCAGAAGCAATCAAAGGTTTATCACCGAAAGATGATGATTTAATCGAGTTTGAAACAACGGGCATGATTACCGCAGAGAAAGCCATTGAACTCTCAAAAGCCTATATAAAAGCAGAAAAAGACAGAGACGAAGAAAAATGTATCGCCTATTATCAACAACTTAACGCTCAAAAAAAAGCCAATAATTTAGAATATGATCCTGAAATAGAGGATTACATTATTGATTTTCCTTTTTATTTAGATGGACTTATTGACTTATTAAATGATGAAGAAGCGCTCGAATTTCATCGACAAATAGCTGATAACTTAAAGGAAGAAGATTATACAAGTCTTTATGGTTATGAACTAGATACAGGGGATTTTTCTGGTTTAATAAAACTGTGGAAAAGAACTTATAAAGTTTTAGAAAACGATTACATTGACATAATTCCTCAAGCGTATATCATTGTCACCGATGCTTTTTATTTTGGTTATGAATTTTATGACGATTATGGGAAATTAAAACTCACTGAAAAAGAAGCATTGGAAGCTAAAGATTTTGCTATGACGGCAATTACAGAGTATGTATTTGAAGAAGTTGATGATCGTGTTAATCCTTATTACGATTTTGAACAAATTTTACGTTTTTTAGCAAACTCAGAAATATTAGATGCGGTGATTTTAGAAGGTTTTAATGAAGCTACTTATTCTCATTATAATCTTGAGTCGGCTTTAGAAAATCGTAATTTAAGTGAAAAATGCTTATTATTTATCCTTGATTTTTGCTGTAGTAATGATTTAAGTAATTATGATTGTTACGACAATTATCAATTCACTATAGATGAGGAAATGGAATCATTAGAGAAGTCTATGCGCATTAAACTTTTGAAAGGAATTATTGAACATCCTAACGTTACTCAAGAAATTTTACAGAAATTAACTGATTCGGAATATGAAGAAATCGCAGAATTTGCCAGTGAAAAATTGCAAGAGTTTGAGTAATGGTATTAATAATCGAGTGTCACTTATGGAAAAATTATTGCTAATAAATAATAATCAAGAAGATTTAATCGAATTAATCAAATCAGTAAACGAAGAAAATAAAATCTATGAAAGGGAATAAAAAATGACTACTTTGGAATTAAAACTAGCAAAAAATCAACTGAGTACATTATTAGAACTTGTCATGAAAGGAGAAGAAATTATCATTACAGAAAATAATGAGCCTGTGATTAAATTAAGCCCTTTGAAAATGGAAAAAAAACTCCCTCGTCAACCCGGAAGTGCAGAAGGAAAAGTATGGATAGCGGATGATTTTGACGCACCATTAACGGATTTTGAAGAATATATGTAAAATTGTAAAACTGATGAAAATATTAATTGATACTCATATTTTTCTTTGGTATGTCACTAATAATAAAAAGCTAAATAAAAGCACAAAACTTCTTATTAATGAAAGAGAAAATCTTATTTATCTCAGTCAGGCTAGTATATGGGAAATAGCCATCAAAAATAGTCTAGGAAAATTAACTTTTAACTCTCCATTTCGAGAATTTATTGAAGAACAAATTACAGTCAATGATTTTAATATTTTAAGTTTTAATTTATCACATTTTGAACAAGTAACGAAATTACCTTTTCATCATTGAGATCCTTTTGATAGGATAATCATTGCTCAATCAATTATCGAAAAAATATCTATTATTAGTTATGATGAAATGTTTAAATGTTATGATATTCAACTTTTAGATTAATCAAAATAATTTAAATTAATAAAAAAACTTTTTTCCCTTTAAAATTAATATAATTTCGTAGTAAGAGCTTGGTTTACTTATTTTTTAGAAATGTGGTAGATTTTCGAGTTTCCTCACAATGACAAAATACTGTTGTCTTTGACGATCGATCCTAACCAAAGATGAAATCGAAACCCTCTCTTTTTAAACTTCATCAAAAAATATTAACTACATAGTGCATAAATGATCAAAATGAATAGGATAAAGAAGTAGAACTTAAACAAATCAACAAATTATACGAGAAAAATAATGAGTGAACAAATTCCAGTAAATCTTTTAAAAGAAGGCAAAATCAATGATTGGAATGAATGGCGTTCTCAACATTCAGATCAGCATTTAGATTTAACTAATACCGATTTATCAAGTCTTGATTTAACAGGTGCTAATTTCAGCAATTCAAATTTAAGTGGCGTTGATTTAACCGGTGCTAATTTACAGGATACTGATTTTACGGAAGTATCAAATATAAAAGATATTATCATTCGCAATGAGAAAGAGGATGATTTTCGTAATGCCTGTCGCCTACTACTTGAAACTGGGGGAAAATTTTTCTCTATTAACTTTGATGATCAATCTGGTTGTTATGAGAGTGAAGCTGGATTGGAAGCAATTTTTTATGAATATTTTAATAATTATTACCAATCTATAGATTATTCTAAATACGATGAATTTTTAGGTGTCTATATGGTTGATTCAGAAACTGCATCCTATTTTGCTGTCATTAATTGGGGTAAAGCTCACGAAGATGAAGACGGAGGTTGGTCTTTTCAATATATAGATACAACAGCAGAATATAATGGCGAGAATATTTCCGAATCGATTCCTTTTTTAGAAGAGCAATATGGGGGTGAACATCCTCCTGATGTAGACAAAATGGAACGATATTTGATAAAAATGTCACAAAAAGGAAGAGATTTGAGCAATACTAATTTAGAGGGTGCTAATTTAGAGGGTGTTAATTTAAAAAATGCTAATTTAAAAAATGCTAATTTAAAAGGTGCTAATTTAAAAGGTGCTTATTTAAAAGGTGCTTATTTCTTTGATGAAGATGATCCTGAAATTGAATATGAGTACAATGGGGATATTGACCGTTACTTAGATAACATCAAATTATGTTTAGAAGATGCTAATTTAAGTGATGCTAATTTAAGTGATGCTAATTTAAGTCGTGCTAATTTAAGTCGTGCTGATTTAAGTCGTGCTGATTTAAGTCGTGCTGATTTACAGGGTTCTGATTTAAGCAATGCTGATTTAAGTGGAGCTAATTTAAGTGGAGCTTATTTAAGTTGTGCTGATTTACAGGGTTCTGATTTAAGTGATGCTAATTTAAGTAGTGCTGATTTAAGTAGTGCTTATTTAAGTGGAGCTAATTTAAGTAGAGCTAATTTAAGTGGAGCTGATTTGACGTATGGTGCTGATTTAACCCGTGCTGACTTATCTGGTGCTGATTTAAGTGGTGCTAATTTGACGGATGCAGATTTAACCGATGCCAATTTGGAGGAGATTATTACTGATGAAAATACCATCATAGAAATCCCTGAAGAATAATATTTATGGGGAAGGTTCGACTTTTTGGAGTGGAGTTCGATCGCACCTAAACAAGAACTTAAAATATTAAAGAGAAAAATATGCCAGAAATTAGCCGATTTTTAGGAATTATTATCACCATGTATTATAACGATCATTCCCCACCTCATTTTCATGTGAGATATAACCAACAAAAAGCAATTATAGATATTGAAACATTATCTATTTTGCAAGGAAAATTAAGCCCTCGAATTTTAGGAATAGTAATTGAATGGGCTTTATTACATCAAGCAGAATTAAGAGAAAATTGGCAATTAGCACGACAAAATCAACCATTACAAAATATCGAACCTTTGGAGTAAAAATGTTAAAAGACATTATTCAAGTTAAACCATTAAAAAATTATCAACTTTATCTCAAATTTGAAGATAATAAAGAGGGAGTAGTTGATATTAGTAAAATTATCGAATTTACTGGTATTTTTACACCTTTAAAAGAATTAGATTATTTTCAAACAGTTAAATTAAACTCAGAATGGGGAACAATTTATTGGGATAATGGTGCGGATTTAGATCCAGATGTACTTTATTCTGTTATTACAGAACAAAATTTACCGCAATTTTCTAGCAAAGAATTAATTAATTTGTAATTTTGTTAATTAAAACAAAGTTAATGAGATAATTATTTATCATCTATACAAAATAAAATTAGGAAAAATATTATGACAATTAAAGCAACAGAAGAACAATTAAATAAGATTTTTAATTTAACCAATTATCAATTTGAAATTCCATCCTATCAACGCCCTTATGCTTGGGGAAAAGATCAAGTTTTAGAATTAATTGATGATTTATGCGATGCTTTTCCTTATCCCTTAGAAAGTAATCATCCTGACTATTTTTTCGGAAGTATTATCTTAATTAAAGAAGAAGGAAAACCTAATGCTGAAGTTATTGATGGACAACAAAGATTAACTACTTTGACACTTTTATTATCAGTATTTCGTCATCTTTTACCTAGCAATCATAAAACCCGTTATAAAATTAGTCAATTATTAGAAGGAGAAGACATTACAGGAACAAAAACTGAGTATGGTTTACAATTAAGAAGTCAAGATAATGAGTTTTTTGGGGAGTATATTCGCAATGATGAAACCCTAGAAAAGTTATTGACAAAAGATGCTGGTTTAGAGACTGATAGTCAAAAATTGTTAAGAGAAAATGCTCTTATTTTAGTTACAGAATTAAAAGAAAGATGTCCTGATAATTTATTGATCGAACAATGGATTTTACATTTATTTACTAATCTATTAAATAAGTGTTATTTAGTGGTAGTTTCTACTGATTCTTTTGACACAGCTTATCGCATTTTTTCCACCATTAATAGTCGTGGTTTAGACTTACAATTAAATGATATTTTAAAATCTGAAATTATCGGTAATATCACAGAAGAAAAAGAAAAAGAAAAATATACTCAAATTTGGGAAAGTGAGGAAAAAGACTTAGGAAGAAAAGATTTTGAGACGTTATTTTCTCATATTCATCGGATTAAATTAAAAGAGAAACAAAAAGTAGGTTTATTAACAGAATATCGTCAAAAAATTAAACCTCAAAATAATCCTACTCAATTTATTGATGAAGTTTTAAAGCCTTGTTCAGATATGTTTGAGATGATTAGAGATCTACAATTTAAAGGAGAAAATATAGAAGATGTAGAAGAAATTAATCGTCTTTTTGGATGGTTAAATCGTATTGATAATTCTGATTGGTTGCCTCCTGCTATCTATTTCTTAGTTAAACATTTTCATCAAACTAAAGATATTAAAAATTTCTTCATCAATTTAGAAAGATTAGCGGTAGGATTGATGATTTTAAGAGCAGATATTAACGAGAGAATTAGAAAATATGCAGAAATATTAAGGGCGATCGAGCTAGGGTCAAAAGAGGCTATAATTAAGACAAAAGAACTATTATCTCCTGATGACCAGAAAAAAATTATTGAAGTTATTAACGGTGATTTATACCTAGAAAAAAATAGCACTCGCATTTATACTTTATTAAGATTAGATTCTGCTATTAGTGATGGTCAAATTAGCCCTAGTTTTAATGCTAAAATGATTTCGATCGAACACGTTTTACCACAAAATCCCAGAAACTCTAGTCAATGGTTAACAGACTGGAAACAAGAAGAAAAACAAAGATGGGTACATCGTTTAGGTAATTTAGTTTTATTACCAAGACGGAAAAATTCTAAAGCTGGAAATATGGAATTTGAGCAGAAAAAAACAGAATATTTTAATCCTAAAGATGTTGTTACTTTTCCGATAACTATTAATGTTATTAACCTGAAAAAATGGACAATCACAGAAGTAGAAAATAATCAAAATCACTATGTAACAAAATTAGTTGAACTTTGGAATTTAAACCATAATCATAGTTAATCATCTAACATCTTCAATAAATTTGAAAAGTACACAGCATAAATTCTTAAAATGAACAGGATAAATAAGTAATAAGTACAAAATATACTTATTTTTAATAATATTTCAAAAAAGTTAAGTGCGTAGCATATCCAAGGGAAATCGTCTTTCTCAATTCACATTTTATCAAGAATTATTGAGATTCTGTTAAATACTTTCACATTGAAAATTATAATACTTGTATTCATACTAAATCCATTAATGGAAGGGGAAAAGCCATGTTTGGAATATTCGGCGGTGATGATCGTAACAAAAAAAACAACAAAGCCAAAACAAAAGATTTAGCAACAGTAGATAAAGGTTATCGTTTAGCAGACAAATACGAAATCATCAAAAAGCTAGGGGAAGGCGGTTTTGGGGCGGCTTTTTTAGTCAAAAGTTTAACCGCTAATGTGGTGGTTAACTACGTTGCCAAAGCCCAAAAATTAACGGATAATCCTGCACAAAATGAAGATTTAATTACCAGATTTAAAAGAGAATCTAACACTTTACAAAAGTTAGGTAATGCGCATGGACAAATCCCTTCTTTATTCGATTTTTTTGAATTTGAAGGAAATTTTTATCTCATTCAAGAGTATGTAAAAGGGCAAACTTTATCGGATGTTTTAATAGCAAAATTACAGAAAAAAAACACATTTTCACCCCAAGAGGCGATCGAGATTACTTTATCATTATTAGAAGTATTAATCAAAGTTCATGACGAAAACGTTATTCACCGTGATATTAAACCGCAAAATATCATTTTAAGAGAAGGAGATAATAAACCCGTTTTAATCGATTTTGGCTTAATAAAAGAGTCAAACCGGCACTCAAGCAGGAACAATGGGATATTGCCCATTAGAACAAATGTGTGGCAAAGCCATGTATCAGAGTGATTTATTTGCTTTAGGAATGACGATGTTAGTGTGTTTAACAGGGATTGGCGCTCATGCTTTTAGAATCGAACCAAATCCTATTGTTGATCCGCAAAATGCTAGGGTAATATTAGATGGTTTAGAAGATATTATTGGGGAATTTTTAACTGGTTTTATTCAAGAATCTTTAGCTGTTTTACCGCAAAACCGTTTTGAATCTGCTCAAGAAATGCGCGAGACATTACTTCAGATAAAAAATGCTCAATATATGGCTATGGGAGCTAATCTTGCCAGAAATGAAATGGAAAAGATGCGCAAAGAAATTGAGAGACTTAAAAAAGAATTAAAAACTCAAGATGAAGATTTTCAACCTGAAAAATCAGGAGTTACACAGGTTGTCATCGACACGGGAATTATCACTACTCAAAAAGAAGTAAATGGGTTTAATATTATCAAAAGAGTCATCAAAAATGGTGGTTTAGATGAAACTCGTTTATATTTAAAAGATACCGTTGAATTTTGCGGAATTAATATTGATAATGATCAGAAAAAAACTTTGATTAGACTATATTTTAATGATGAAAATAATCTTAGTTTTGCCATTGTATTAAGTAACGGAAAAGAGGATACATATAATATTAATACATTAAAAGGAATTGCACCAAAAAAAGAGCAAATTCTAGATCGAGCTAAAGAATTAATAAGTGGTAAAAAACCGCCCGTAAAGGTAAATAATTCTTTACTAGACGAAGCTATCCGTCAGACGGGATACACACCAAAAGAAGAAGTTGAGGAGAAAAAAGAAGACGTTGGGGGGAAAGATTATACAAAATATACTCTCAATAATGGTGTTGAGAAATATGCTAAAAATCGTCTAATTTTAGCTGTAGTAAGAGAATATATTAGACAAAATCCTAAGACGACTTTGACACAATTAAAAAGCGTTTTTCCTGATAATTTACAAGGAAGTTTAGGAGTTGTGCAAAAACTTTCAACTGTTGCCAAAAAGGAAAGATATTTTACAAAAAAAGAAGAAATTATCTTAGATGGTAACAACGAAAAAATAGTAGTCTGTAATCAATGGGGTATTGATAAGACGACAAAAAAAGGTAATTTCACTGATTTTGTAGATCATGCAAGAAAATTAGGATTTGTAATTGAAACAGTTTCTAAATAATTAAAATATCTTATCTATCAAACTAAAAAGTAGGGCGATACAGCGCCCACCAAATGATAAAAATTATCGATTTATACAACATAAATAGACAAAAAATGAGTAAATTAACAGTAAGAGTTAGAACCAGAGATAACTTAACCCAACTATTAAAAGAAGGAGGTAGTTGTTGCTGGAACATTGGTAAATTTAGAGAACCAAATTTAGATAAAGTTGAAGTTTACAACTGGGATGGAAGTCTAGTAATTAAAGGCGAATATGATCCAAAAACCAGTCAAAGATATGAAAATAGTAGATTACTTATCGGTTTTAAAAATGCTAAAATTGAGACAGTTAATCCGCCCTTAAAATGGCATGGACAAAATCCAGTTAATTATGTAGAAGATAACCCCAGTGACAGTAAAAATTTAAAAGTAAAAATAGATCATCGCCTAATTGATAAAAATTTAGAAGAATTAATCGCAGGGGTTGTTGACAAAAAAATCAAAGAAATTATACCGACCAAAATAGAAGAAAAACCTGAGAAAAAAGAACCAACTCGCAGAGAATTATTACAGGATTTATTAAGTAAAAATTACGATGAAGAAATTGAACTTTTAGACTATCAAATAAATAGAAATATAGTCAGAGGTTGGTTTATGGAAAAACGTAGAGAATGGTATTTTGACTTTGAATTAGACTTAGGAAGAAAAGATTTAGGTTATAAACCCCATGACTTTATCCGCAATATGTCCGATGAAGCATTATACGAAATTTATCCCAGTTTAAAAGAGAAGGAAAAAGCCTTAATTTTCAACTTAATTCGCTTAACATTTAGCTACGGTGGTGAAGTTTTATTACTCACAGAAGATGAATTTCCTGAAGATATAGAAAAATATGGTTTTATCCCTCAATCTCAATGTTTCCCTATAATTATTTACAATAATCAAAAATATAAAATATTGGGTGCTTTTGATCTGTTTAATAACTCAGAAAAATCTTTATCTTAGCAAATAATTGCTGATAATAACGATGATAGTGTTAGAGTTTTTGAGGATTGGGAAAAGGCGTTACAACAGTTAGTTAAAAAGATGAACTATTACCGTGCCGAAAGTTAATGTAGGAGAAATAAAATTAAAAAAAAGAAAATAATTATCAATGTATTGCCTTAATTAGTAAAGTACAATAAATAACCCATTTAATTACCTCTTTTAACCGCTTCATCAAATATTCTTATTTCTTCTGGAGTAAAATCACTTAGTATTCCAGAAACTCAAGATAACGACAACAGGCTTTTAATTCTTTTTGCTAATTCTTCCTCAGAAATTTCATTAAGATCAGGTACATTAATTAGGGTAGAATTTTCTTTCATTATTTCGATCATTTCCTGTCGATTTAAGTTTTCTTGATAAAGTTTTTCTCTATCAATTAATTTTTCAACAATTTCTGTTATTTTTGTTTATTTACTTACTTGAGAATTTATCAGTTGATTCATCTTCCTATCTCTTTTTTTGACCTTAAATAAATTCTATATTAATTTCAAAAAAAGTTTTAAGGTTTGTTGTTACCGCTTTAGGAATAAAATGCGAACATCAATTATAATAAATATTGACATTTTTCATTGGCAGTGTTATTGTCAAAGTATGAACTTAAAAGAATTAGAAACCAGTCATCAAGAATGGCTAATTGAAGAATTTGTGGAGGTAGTCAATCAATTATTACCCCAATATTTGCCTGACAGTAAGGGAAATAATAAGGTGAAAGAAGAAATTAATCCTCGTCTAGTAAGACACTATACCACTCTCAAACTGATGGATGAGCCTATTCGCAAAAATCGCTATGCCTATTATAACTATCGCCATCTGTTGCAACTATTACTGGTGAGACGATTATTAAGTGACGGTATTGGTGCGATGGCAATTAATGATTTATTAACCAGTAAAACTAATGAAGAATTAAAAAATTTACTCCTTGGTGGTATCTCCATTAATATCCAAACAACTCATCCTAATTTAGTAGAAAATACCAATAATTATTTCGCAGGAAATACCAGTAATTCTGCTTTAGAATATTTAGCTAATCTGAAAAAAGTTAAAGAAAATAAATCTAGTCTTAATCATCAAAATCAAAATAGAGATAATCTCAATTCACCCATTGATATAGACTATAAATTATCTAATCAACAGGATTTAAGAGAAAATCAATCTTCTAATTTTGTTATCAGTAAGTGGAATCATTTACAAGTTTTAGATGGTTTAGAATTACATATTCGAGATGATTTTATTTATCCCAATAGTGTTAAAGAACAAGAGTCTTTAAATCGTTATTTAATCGAAAAATTAACTGAATTTTTAGGAAGTAAAAAACCATGACTATGCAACCAGAAATCACGTTTATTCCGTTGAAAAATGCCGTAGCTTCCGATGTCGTTACAGAATTAGATTTAATCCTCAGAATTACTGTTCCAGAAATTAAAACTACTAAAGAAAGATTGCCCTTAAATTTAGGTTTAGTTATTGACAGATCTGGCTCAATGGAAGGCAAAAAGATAAAATATGCTCGAAAAGCCGCTTCTTATGCAGTGAATCAGCTTTTATCAACGGATAGAATTAGCGTTACTATTTATGATGATCAAATAGAAGTAATTGTGCCTAGTACTTTGGCGAATAAGAAGGAATATATCCTCAATAAAATTAAGTCCATCACGGCACGAAGTATGACGGCGTTATACGATGGTTGGCTAGAAGGTGCTACTCAAGTTAGTAAATTCAATGAACCTGAGCGGTTAAATCGTGTTATCCTTTTGTCCGATGGTTTGGCTAATGTGGGGGAAACTAATCCAGATGCGATCGCCACGAATGTTAATGGTTTAAGTAAACACGGTGTTAGCACTACTACTATGGGTATCGGTGACGACTTCAACGAAGATTTAATGCAGGGTATCGCCCTTAGCGGTGACGGTAATTACTATTACATTCAAGATGCTGAACAGTTACCTAATATTTTCGAGAATGAGTTACAAGGTATCATAGCAACCCTTGGGCAAAAAGTTTCGATCGGCATTAAAACCTTAGCAGAAGTGCAATTAGTGGATGTCTTCAACGATTTAGATAAGACGGAATACGGTAACTATAAACTACCGAATCTCATCGCAGGAAATACCTTTGATTTGGTGTTACGGTTAAAAGTACCGACAATGACGCAATCCATGACATTGGTGGATTTTCGTTTAGCCTATGATGACATGGAAACAAAATCGAGAAAAGTATCCCATGCTCAACTACAGTTACCTGTTGTCACCAGTGCCGAATTGGCAACCTATCCAGAAAATGAGGAGGTTAAAGCTAAAGTTTTACAGTTGAACGTAACACGAGCTAAGGAGGAGGCTGTAAGAAGACTTGACAGAGGCGATGTAAGGGGTACAAGAGAGCGTTTACAGGAGGCTAAAGAAGAAATGATGGCTTATGAGGTGTGTTTTAATATGATCGAGCCAGAAATAGCGGAAATGGATAATTTATTAGAGGATTTGGATACTGGTAAAAGTAAATCCATGCGTAAAAAAGCCCAATTTCAAAATTATAATAAACGTCGTAGTCGTCCATAAAAAGTTTGATCGATGTAAGCCCTTCGGGGCTTCATCAAAATTTTTGAATATTTGATAGTTAATAATCTTCCCATGTTTTTCCTCGTAACTTATTCGCTAAATCTTTGGCATCAGTGACGTTTAATTTGCTAATATCAAAATATTTTTTACTTCCTTGCATTCCACCTGAACTATCTTTTTTAAAATCAGTATCAAATAAATCACCCAAAATAAATACTCTAGTTGGATATGATAAATTTCCAACTTTTTTACGTTTTTCTACAGCAATTTCTTTTAATTCTCTGTCTGATGTATCACAATTTTTCCAAAAAATATTATGCTCATCTTCCGATTCTAAATCTACTACTGCTTCAATCTTCGCAATCTTTTCAACACATTTATTGCGATAAGTTCCAAAGTACAGACTCCGACGATGATTATATGAGCCTCCTTGGGTTGGACAATTATAAATATTGTATGACACTACATCTTCAAAACCGATTTTGCAATTAACCACATCTAACCTATACTTCCAAGAAGGTAATAAGTTATTTTCATCGAAATATTCTCCTAAATCCGTTATGGCATCAACTAAAGTTTTTGGTAGATAAGGTAATTGAATCGCCTGAAGTAACTGTTCAAAGCTAACACCGATAAAAAAAATACGTTTTTGTTTTGCAATTTCTTCAATTTCTGAGAAATCAGGATGATAAGGATTGTCCTGTTCAAAATTTCCTAAAGCAATTAAAACTTTTTTTCCCTGCTTTCCTTCAAGAGTTTCTAAATGCCTTATCAGTTGAGTCTTGTCAAAATCTTTTCCCAGTTTTGTTTCAATGAAAATTGAGAAAGGTTCTTGTATAATTTCTCCATCAGGAATACATCCATTGCCTTTTCTTTGTTGCATAAACTGAACCCCTACTGTACCTGAGAATGTTTCGTCTAATAATGTACTTAGTGCCTCTGACAAAAACTTTGGGTTTTCCTCATACATCATTTTGAGAATTAAAAGACAATGATTTGTCGTTTGGTTTTCTTTGTGGGAATAGGTTGGGAATAAACGAATATTACGACTCATATTTTATTTTTTTATTTAGTTATGTTAAATTAATATTGTAATATTTGTCTTTGATAATTTTTATAATGATTAAATCTAACAAGTAAAAAAGATTTGCCAAAAAAAAGAACCTTACCAACTAATCAGTATGTAATTCTTTAAATTTTTGAATGCTTATATTTATTTGATCTTTAATTTTTAGTATTTTTTGATCATATTTATTTATTTCATCCTCATATAACTTTTTCAAACTTGTTTCATCTTGGGGTAATCTATTGAGATAATTGTCAACACAAATTTTAAAATCCTATAATTTGTTTCATCTAGTGGTATCTTTTGATCCTTCTGATGACTTAACCCTAATAACATAAGAATTATTGCAATTAGCAATAGGACAATACTAAAGATAAATGAAAATGACAGTGCAATAAGACCAAAAATAAAAGTAGGTATTACAAAACATCCAAAGATTATACCTGAACTATCATTTACTTTTACGGTTGATCGACGTTGTTTTAATGTTTCAAAATCAATTATTTTATCGTTGTTAAATTCATCAAAACTACTGAATAGAAATAACTTACAATTTTTTTTAGCTGTTTTTATTTGTTTTTCTAGGTCTTGTATGTCATTTTCTAAAAAAACAATAAAATCTTTTAAAAGTTGCCTATCTTTTTCGTTTGGTAAATCTAATTTTCTTTGTAATATGTCATAGTTATTTAAAAGGTTTATAAGTTGTTGTAATTCTTCATTAGTCCATGTATTACCACAGTCTAAACAATATATATATCTGTCGTGAAGTACTTTAGTGTTGCTATTCGTTTGAGATTTTATATTTGTTTTAGAATTACTGAAATTACTTGTTAAACCTAAAACTTTTGTCGAACTAGATATTAAAGTATTCAAAGTAACACTTTTAGAAATTGTTGTAGATTCTATATTAGTACTAGAAACAGTATTAAACCCTGCTACTTCATTCACTAACTGAATATGATCAGAACCACATGAAGGACAGTTTGCCATATGATTTATAATTTTATGATTTAAAGGTTTGTATATAAGTTTTATATATGAAAAGAATTATATAACATTTTAAAATTATGTGATCAATTTTTTTGTTCTATCCAGTTAGGGATAGAATTGTATTAAAATTTACTAGATTTTAACGGTCAAATTAGACCTCTAAGTGATTTAGTCCCATAAAATTAAGAAAAACAGTTCGATCTATTCAATCTATTTCTGTAGGGGAAGTTCGATCGACTTTTTGGGGAGGAGTTCGCACTGCGTATCAGATCTCTTCGGGATCGAATTGCTAAACTAAAATAGTATTAATAATAGAGTGTCACTTATGGAAAAATTGCTCATAAATAATAACCAAGAAGATTTAATCGAATTAATTAAATCAGTCAACGAAGAAAATAAAATCTATGAATTAGAAGGAGTTAATGCTTCGGCAGTGTTAATCTCTCAAAAAGATTATGAAAGTTTACAAGAAACGATCGAGCTATTATCAATTTCAGGCTTAAGAGAAAGTTTACAACGTTCCCTTGAACAAATATCAAATAATGAAACTTACTCTTTAGAGGATGTCTTGGGAGATATTGATTGATGGTTTATGAAACAAGATTTACCAAAGAAGCGAAAAAAGATGTCACTCAACTTACCCAAAAACAGAAAGAAAAACTCAAAAAAATTATTGAAGAAAAACTAAGTATTCGTCCTTATGATGGCAAAAAACTGCTAGGCGATCTTACTGGATTCTACTCTATACGTTTAAGTTACAAAGATAGAATCCTTTACACTATTGATGAGTCTCAAAAACTAATTTATATTCATCGAGCAAAGACTCATTATGGAGATTAGTACACTTGCTATTAATAGTAGTTTGAAAGTTCGACTTTTTTGGGGTGGAGTTCGATCGCATTTTGTTTGAGGATTTGGATACTGGTAAAAGTAAATCCATGCGTAAAAAAGCCCTGTTTCAAAATTATAATAAACGCCGTAATCGTTAATAAAAGGTTCATAAAGTTCGATCGCACCTTTTCTGTGAAACTTTATCAAAAAATATTAAGGGCAAATCGCATAAATCCTCAAACTGCATAGGATAAATAAGTAGTAAGTACAAAACATTTAAACATCAATAAAAATCAAAGGAGTAAAAAATAATGGGCGTATCGTGGGATTCTCACGCAGAAGTAATCAGTTTAGAACCTGAAAAAATCAAACAATTAATTGAGGAAATCGATAATGATGATAATTATGACACTTCTTCCGTTAATGATTTAAGGATTGAGGATAACTCAGTTTTCTTCAACTCAGGAGGCTATGGTTGTTATGGTTATGACGAGGGAGATAGAGATTTGCTATTTCAAAAACTATTAGAAAAGTACGAAGGGGCGATCGCTTGTTTTGAATATGTCCAACCCTGTCAAAGTCAGAATTTTTATTTTGCCGTCACTTATGTTAAATCAGAAACAGAACAATCAACCCATCTTTTCGTTTTTGTTATGGAAGAAGATGAAGACTATGACGTTCGTACAGATGAGAGTCATTGGGATTATGTTGAATCAAGTAGTTATCCTTATCCTTCTTTTGATCGAGAAGAAGTCTTTATCTGGGCAATACCTACCCGTTGGCTAGAAGATAATTCATCGTTAGTATCCCTTAATTCAATTTATAAAAAATGCGGAAATAACGAACTAAAAATCACCCATTCTTTAATAAATAGTTGGTGGGATGATGGTGCTATATCCGAGGATGAATATTATTCCGCTATGGAAGAGTCAAAATCATATTGTGTAGAATCTTTGAAAGATTCATGGTCTCTCCTTTTTGAAGAATTTGAGTCCTCATTACCGAGTAATTTTCCTAGTTTTAAGACTGATAGTGGTTCTTAACAATACCCTAAAAAAATATTAAGGACAAACTGCATAAATCTTCAAAATTGACTGGATAAATAAGTAGTAAGTACAAACATTAACATTTTGAATATTAATAGGTATAACAACATGATTACAGTTCAATCAATGGCATTAGAAAAAGGGCTTTATATTCCTCAAAACTCCTTAGAAAAAGCTAATTTTGGGGATAACGTACGAATTATCGTCAAACAAGGAGAAATTCGTTTATTATCCATTTCTGGTGACATATATTGGCATAATATTGGTTTTAATGAGCAAGATTGGTGGCAATACGTCAAAACTAATAATGTTTTAAGTTGTATTAATCCAGAAGATAGAAAAGCGACCTATTGTAAAGGAGATAGAATCATTGCTTATGCTAATGAATATGGTGCGTTAGGTTGGGGAATTATCACAAAAGATACTACCTATAGAAAAATTGAGGAAGGTTCGGCAGAAGATGTTAAAAATGGTACACATTTATATCGGTTAGATTTAGAGTGGCAATGTGTAGCGAATAATATCGAAGATGGAATTAAAGGGGCGGATATTTTAAGTGAATTTAATATACATCATCCACTATCGGCTTTTTCTCGTATTACTAAAAATGAAGAAGCTGAATTACTAATTCAACAGTTAGAAAACAAGTTTAATTCGATTTAATCATATCGGGAAATTAGGGGTACTCAACCCCTTCCCGTTTTTTAGTTCATAAAAACTTTATTAATCATCAAAATATCAAAGGAAACTAAAATGACTCAAAAAATTTCGGTTAATCAATTTTTTAATGGTGAAATAGATTTAGACTCTCTGAGTGATGAGGAAGCTATTAAATTACATGAAGAAGTAGCAATTTATTTAGTTCATAACAAATTACAAATAGATGGAAAGGCCGTCAAAATTGATTTGGCTAAAGATTCTTTAAAACCCCTTTGGATGCGTACTTGGAGAAATCTTGATAATTTTCATTTTAAGGAACTTTTTGAAAAACTTAATGGTGCAGGAATTTCTATCACTTATATTATTCCTTATGTTTACATCACACTATCGATCGAACTTGGTAATGATGACATTCTATGTAGTGTTCTTGATTGGGACAAATATGAGATTTTTTGTAATGGAGATTCTTCAGAAACAGAAATGGAGGTTGATAAGTGGATTAAAAGTGGTGTGTTTGATTTTTTAATTAGAGCAATAGACTGTTTGCAAGAGGAAATATGGAATAATTGGTTTAAATTAAGTCTTGATAATGTACTTAATCCCGTAGCTTCTCTAGGATACGATGTAATAGACGCTATGGAATTAGCCAAAAAACAGAATCGTCAAGAATTGTTAACTGAATTAGACTGTTTATCATGGCGACTAATTACTGTACTTCAAAATATTATCAGTGAATTAAATATATACAAGTTTGAAGATACCATCCTCTCTAATTTATTAGATTCTTATAAAGATGTTTTCGGCAATGAAGCATTTCAAGAAATTCTCACAGAACAAAATTTAAGTGATGCTGATTTAAGAAATGCTGATTTTAACGATGCTGATTTGACTGGTGTTGATTTAAGTGGTTCTGATTTATCATATGCTGATTTAATTGATGCTAATTTAAGTGATGCTGATTTAAGTCGTACTAATTTAAGTGATGCTAATTTAACGGGGGCTAATTTAAGGGGGGCTAATTTAAGGGGGGCTAATTTAAGCAGTGCTAATTTAAGCAGTGCTAATTTAAGGGGTGCTGATTTAACTGATGCTGATTTAACTGATGCTAATTTAAGTAATGCTGATTTATCAGGGGCGGATTTAACGGATGCCAATTTAGAGGGGATTATTACTGATGAAAATACCATAATAGAAATCCCTGAAGAATAATATTTGTGGGGCGATTTTGTGGGGGAGGTGCGATCGAGCTCCCATTATTATATATAATAAACTTAGTTTTTAACGGTCAAGAGGAAAAACTACAATGTCACAAACCATGCAATTTGGTCAAATTTTAGAGATGATTGATTATCTTTCTCTGGATGAACAAGATGACTTAATTAATATTATTCGACATAGACAAATTGAGAAAAGACGAGAAGAAATTGCTCGAAATATTATTCAAGCCCGTCAAGATTATCAACAAGGAAACGTATTTCGAGGAGACGTTGATGATATTATTGCTGAATTAGACAATGACTAAATTAATTCTCACCCCATCTTTTAAACGAGGGTTTAAAACTGTTATTAAAAGAAAACCAGATTTAAAGCCCAAAATCGAATTAAAATTAAGATTACTAGCTGATAATCCTTATGATCCTGCATTACGCACTCACAAATTGAAAGGAAGATTATCAGGAGCTTGGGCTTGTACAGTTGAATATGATTGTCGTATTGTGTTTTGTTTTGAGTATAATCAAGAAACCTTAGAAGAGGAAATCAATTTAATTGATATTGGTACTCATGATGAGGTTTATTAGTTAGGGTTAATTTTGATGGGGAGAAGTTCGATCGAATCATTACCTTGTTATCTTTATATTTAGATGTGAAATAAATTATTTAAAACTATGAAGTCATTAACAGATTATACAATTATAGTTAAACCTGATGACAATAATACTTTTGTTGCTTATATTCCAGCTATTAAAGGTTGTCATGCTTGGGGCAAAAGTGAACAAGAAGCAAGGCTAGAGTTAAATAATGTTTTCTCAATGATTCAGGAAGAATATCTTGAGCAAGGAAAAATATTACCTAATGATGTTGAAATAAAAGTAGTCGCTCATGCCTAGCAAAGTAAAAACTATAGAAAAAGTAGCAAAAAAATTAGGTTTTCAAAAAGTTCGTCAAAAAGGCAGTCATGCCCGTTGGCAACATATTGACGGAAGAGCAACTACAATTCCTATTCATGGCAACGCAGAAATTGGCGGTTGGTTATTGAAGGAAATTTTAAGTCAATTAGGCATTACAGAGGAAGAGTTTAACGAACTTAGATAGGGCTTGCTGAATAATAACAGAACTCAGTAACATCAATACTTTTAACCCTATAATTGTCAGAATAGGTGCAAGTTGCAATTTTCTGAGTGGGGGGAGTGCGATGCCAACGGCGTGCTGTGCGATCGCACTCCTAAAAAGGCTCTAATCTTTTATTGGCAATAGTTATAACTCATTTATTTTTATTAAGTTACACTTACTTTAATAATATCTGAACACTATTTTAGTACCATTTCAGCAAATTTTAGCTTGCACCTATTTTAGAAAAATAGTAGTTGTAACCCTTACCAAATAAAGATTTTAATTTAATTCAGCAAGCCCTAAATAAACTTTACCAAAAGATGATTACTTATTTCTCTCGATCGACTTTTGGGAAGGAGTTCGAGTTTTTTTGGGGGGAAGTTCGATCAACTTTTTGGGGGGAGGAATTCTGTGGGGAAGGTGCGATTTTGTGGGGGAGGTGCGATCGCCCTTCTAAGCCAGAAAAAAAGTTATGATAAAATAGTCATAAATTAGTAACAATTATTAATTATGAAAAGTGTAGAATATTTAACTGATATAAACGGTAATAAAAAAGCGGTAGTTATTCCCATCGAAATATGGGAAAAAATCATCCCGAATGAGAAAAATAACGATGATGATTTACCTGAATATTTAGAAAATTATTGTTTAAATCAAGCAATGGAAGAAGCAAAATTAACTCCTTTATTAAATGCTGCAAATGCTTTGAAATTTCCAGAGAATAAAATAGCAAAACCCGGATTACATTTAGGGGCAATTTCTATGGCGGAGGATTTTGATGAGCCTTTATCTGATAGTTTTTGGTTAGGGGAATAATCATGAAATTATTACTTGATACCCATACTTTTATCTGGTGGGATAGTAGTCCTAATAATTTATCATCTACAGCAATGGAGTTATTAATTAATCCTAATAATTTAAAAATTTTGAGTGTGGCTACTATTTGGGAAATGCAAATAAAATCTAGTTTAGGGAAACTTAACCTAAAATTATCTCTTGATGAAATTATTAAAAGTCAAATAAAAGAAAATAATTTTCAGCTATTACCTATATTCAATAATCATGTCTTATATTTAGATAATTTACCTCTTTATCATAAAGATCCTTTTGACCGAATTTTAATAGCTCAAGCTAATTGTGAAAATGCTACTTTAATTAGTAAGGATAGTATTTTTAATCAATATTCAGTTAATTTAAAATGGTAAATATCGATTTTTGTGGTGAGAAGTTTGATTTTTGTGGGGGAGGTTCGATGGACTTGCTAAACTAAAATTGTATTAATAATCGAGTGTCACTTATGGAAAAATTGCTCATCAATAATAATCAAGAAGATTTAATCGAATTAATCAAATCAGTCAACGAAGAAAATAAAATCTATGAATTAGAAGCAATTAATGCTTCGGCGGTGTTAATCTCTCAAAAAGATTATGAAAGTTTACAAGAAACGATCGAGCTATTATCAATTTCAGGACTCAGAGAAAGTTTACAACGCTCCCTTGAACAAATATCTAATCAGGAAACTTACTCTTTAGATGATGTATTGGGAGATATTGATTGATGGTTTATCAAATAAGATTTACCAAAGAAGCCAAAAAAGATGTAGCTCAACTTACCCAAAAACAGAAAGAAAAACTCAAAAAAATTATTGAAGAAAAACTAAGTATTCGTCCTTATGATGGCAAAAAACTGCTAGGCGATCTTACTGGATTCTACTCTATACGTTTAAGTTACAAAGATAGAATCCTTTACACTATTGATGAGTCTCAAAAACTAATTTATATTCATCGAGCAAAGACTCATTATGGAGATTAGTACACTTGCTATTAATAGTAGTTTGAAAGTTCGACTTTTTTGGGGTGGAGTTCGATTTTTATAGGGAAAGTTTGATCGAGTTTTTTGGGGGGGAAGTTCGATAAAAACATAAAAACAATTATTAACGATTCAAATAAATTGTTAAAAATATATGATAATTAAACCAATTTTATCTCAATTATATGATTATTTAAAATCAACTTATCACAATAATTTAAAACAGGTAATACTATTTGGTTCAGAAGCCAGAGGAGATGCCACCTTAGAATCGGATATTGATATTTTAATAGTCTTAGAGACACCATTTAATTATTATCAAGAAGTACAGAAAATAGGTGAATTTATTAGTAATCTCTGTTTAGAGTACGATCGTTTAATTAGCTGTTGTTTTACGACTGAAGAGCAATTAAAAAATGAAAATAATGCTTTTTATCGAAATATCAAAAAAGAGGGTATTAAACTATGAATAATACTCAACAAAAATTTTTAGAGAAAGCAAGAAAAAGTTTAGAAGTAGCCAAACAAATTAATGAGAATGGCTATCCTGAATTTGCTGTTTCCAGATCTTATTATACTATGTTTTATATAGCTTCAGCTTTTTTAGAAGGCGAGAATCTTACCTATGGGAAACATTCAGCAATTATCAGCGCATTTGGAAAATATTTTGCAAATACAAATAAAGTTCCAAAAATATATCATCGTTGGTTAATTGAAGCGGAAAAAATGAGAAAAGGAGGAGACTATAATTGAGAAATTAATATTAGTTATGAGGATGTTAATAACATTATCGCTCAAGCTGAAGAAATGCTTAATTTTGCGACAGAAAACTTGTAATTTAATATTTACTAATTGCATTTTGTGGAGATGTGCAATCGACTTTTGTGGTTAATAATGATATTTTGGAAGCAATACAATCATTGAGTAATTAATAATTTATGGGAGTTTGATCGCACTCTATAAACTAAATAAAATTTGTAAATAAAATAAATATGAAAATAATCCTTACACTGAAAACAGTAGAAAATGGTCAAGTTTTACTCAACTTACCATCAGAATTTTCTGGACAACAAGTAGAAATTATTATCTTGACAAAAGAATATTCTTCTATTAAAAAAAACAGTTTAAAAGGAGCATTACAAAGCTATGCCAACCCCGAATTAATGACGTTAGAATCTAAGGCTTGGGAAAATTTTACGGAGGAAAAATATGGCGATTGCTGATGCCAATATAATCCTTCGTTATCTTCTCAATAATCATGAAGAATTGTCAACTAAAGCCGAAGAAATACTTGCTTTTAATTCTCAAAGAGAAATTACCTTATTAGGAGTAATTAACGGTTACTCCCTAATTTCATATTAGTATTTGAGTTTACTCTACATACCTACTACAATTCTCCATTGATGTAGCTCATATTCAACACAACCATTTTTCACAAGAGGATCATTTGTAACAATAAATTCAGCCTCATCCCGTGAATTTGCTTTAAAAATCATCATGCCACCGCCCAACTCTGCCCAATAACCGCTTTTAGCCTGATGACCATCTATAATTAATTGATTAACATACTCAATATGATCATCCACATATTGATCAAATTTTGCTTTAGAAACGATACCTTTTTCAATTTTAACAAACCAAGCCATTGAACCATTGAAAAATAAAAAGTAATTATTGTTAATTGTTAATTGTTAATTATTAGTATGCGTCTTGAAGTTCGTAAAAATCAGGAGAAATGTAATCTTTCCGTAAAGGCCAACCTACCCAATCTTCAGGCATTAAAAGACGTTTAAGATTAGGATGTCCTTCATAGATAATGCCATACATTTCATAACTTTCTCTCTCTTGCCAATCCGAGGCTTTCCAAATCCAATATAAAGAAGGTACTTTAGGATCTTCCCGATTAAGATATACTTTAACTCGGACTTCTTCAGGGTCAGTAACATTATCACTTACTTTTATAAGATGGTAAAAACTGACTAATTCTTTACCTGCACCTAAATCATAAGCACCTTGACATTGAAGATAATTAAATCCATAGGCATATAAAGCCGTAGCGATAGGAATTAAATATTCAGGTTCAACTTTAATCAATTCTACCCCGAGATGATCTTTTTCGAGGGATTCGTGATCAAAACCATTTTCTGTTAACCATTGAGAAGTAACACCAGCTTGAATAATGGGCGCACTTTCGATATTTTCGGGAGTATTATTTACTTCTGTCATAGATTATACCTCTTGTTTTGTTTTAGTGGTTTCCAAGGTGGGTGACACGGGTAAACCCATTGCTGCAGCTAATTCGGCGGGTGGATTTTGTCTGGTTTCACTACGCATATAATTTCCTGTTAAAATCGGCTCAACCACTTTTAAATTATGGGTAGTAGAATAATATCTATGGGTTTGAGCTTGAAGAGTGCCACGCTCTTGAATAGACTCATTAGCTACTTTTTTTCTTAATTTAATCACAGCATCGAAAATGGCTTCAGGGCGAGGAGGGCAACCCGGAATATAAACATCTACGGGGATTAATTTATCAACACCACGAACGGCTGTAGTCGAGTCACTGCTGAACATACCACCAGTGATAGTACAAGCACCCATAGCAATTACATATTTAGGTTCTGGCATTTCTTCATATAAACGGACTAAAGCAGGGGCCATCTTCATGGTAACAGTACCTGCAGTAATGAGTAAATCCGCTTGACGGGGACTTGAACGAGGAACTAACCCAAAACGATCAAAATCGAAACGAGAGCCTAACAATGCCGCAAATTCGATGAAACAACAAGCCGTCCCATAAAGTAAAGGCCATAAACTAGAAAGTCTTGCCCAATTATGCAAATCATCAACGGTAGTAAGGATAATATTTTCTGATAAATCCTGTGTCACCTGACTTCTAGCTATGGGATTAAGTATTTTATCCTTAGCTTGTGTTTGTAGTGTAGCTAAATCTGGAGTGGAATTATTCATAATTTATTTAAACAAAATAGCATTATCTATATTTTAAGGTAACTTATCCTTAAGACCCGAAAAAAGATTTATTATTCATTCCATTGTCAATTATTTAATGATTATGACCATTCTAAAGCCCCTTTACGCCAAGCATAAACTAAGGCAACCACTAAAATTGTAATGAAAATAAGTGCTTCAATGAATGCTAGTAAGCCTAAAGTATTAAAAGCTACCGCCCAAGGATAAAGAAAGACTGTTTCTACATCAAAAACGACAAATACCAAGGCAAACATATAATAACGGATATTAAATTGAATCCATGCACCTCCAAAAGGTTCCATACCAGACTCATAAGTCGTAAGTCTTTCAGGACCTCCTGTTTTTGGACGTAATAATTTAGATGCCGTTAAAGCTAAGATAGGCACTGAACTGCTAACGATCAAAAAACCTAAAAAATATTCATAACCAGTAAGAACAAACATGGTTTAATTACTATACTCCTTTAACAAATTAATAATTTTATCTACTAAAATAGTTTAAGTCTAAATATAAAACTTTTAAGGCAAAATTGCGAATATTTTGAGTTTTTTTACTTAAATCTTGATATATTATAAGAGCTTTATGCGGTTGATGAACCGCTAGTTAAATATATTTCTATAGCTAGTTAAATATATTAATATTGGACTAAACTGTTATACCATTGTTAAAATTCTATCTAATTAGATCTACTTACTTGTTAAATACTGTGTCATCTACCACCATAAACAGAAAAACTAATCATCAAAAACCCCATACCCCAAAAAGTTTTCTCCTAGGTATTGTCAAAACGGCAGGGGGTACATTTCTTGGTTTAACTTTGCTGAGTACATCTGCTATTGCTGGAGGTATGGTTGGTTTAGCCATTAGTTTTCGGAATTTACCCGACGTAAGAGTATTGAATAATTATGTACCTTCTCAAACTAGCTACATTTATGATGTCAAGGGATTATTATTAACTACTTTTCACGGTGAAGAACACAGAACCAGCGTACCTTTAAATGAACTATCTCCGCAACTAAAAAGAGCTGTAATGGCTATCGAAGATAGTAGTTTTTATTATCATAATGGGATTAATCCTGCTAGTATAGCTAGAGCTGTGGTGGTTAACTTTAAAAGTGGTGGAGTAACAGAAGGGGCTTCCACTTTAACGATGCAATTAGTGAAAAATGTTTTTCTATCTCATCAACGGACATTTTCTCGTAAATTAGCAGAAGCAGTATTAGCCGTTAGAGTAGAGCAAGTTTTCTCAAAAGATCAAATTTTAGAAATGTATCTCAATAACATCTATTGGGGACATAATAATTATGGTGCAGAAACCGCAGCCCAAAGCTATTTTAATAAATCTGCCGCAGATTTAACCTTACCTGAAGGGGCGATGATGGCGGGAATAATACAAGCTCCCGAAGTATATAGTCCTCTTGCCAATTATGATATTGCCAAACAAAGACAAGCTCTTGTACTTAATCGCATGGCAGATTTAGGTTGGATTACTCCCGAAGAAGCAGAAAAAGCAAAAAAAACTCCTTTGAAAATTGGTAAATCTAAAGCATGGCAAAGTAGTAAGTTACCTTATGTCACCGATGCCGTTAGAGAAGAATTAATTAAACGATTTGGACAAGAAACCGTCATTAAAGGTGGTATCAATGTTCAAACAACTATTGATTATAAATTACAGATGGAAGCCGAGGCCATTGTCAAAAAAGCCCATCGAAACCTAAGAGCATCAGGGGTTAGAGCAGATCAAGTCGCATTAGTTTCTATTGATCCTCGCACTCATTTTGTTAAAGCGGTAGTAGGGGGAATTGATTATGAAAAAAGTCAATTTAACCGAGTATTACAATCCCGTCGTCAACCCGGTTCTGCTTTTAAACCTTTTGTTTACTATACAGCTTTTGCCACGGGGAAATATACTCCTAATTCAGTTATTCCTAACTATACCAGAGGTTTTCGAGAAGGTGGTGGATATTACCGTCCTCAAAACTACGGCGGTGGCGGAGGCGGTGGTTCTGTTACTATTAATAATGCCCTAGCTCATTCCCTTAATATTCCGGCGGTGGTAATGGGGCAAAAAGTCGGTTTAGATAAAGTAATTGAGGTTTGTCGTACATTGGGCATAAAAAGTCCATTACAACCTGTGGTTTCATTACCTTTAGGCCCTATCGGTGTAACCCCTATGGAGATGGCTAAGGCTTATGCGACTTTTGCTAATAACGGTTGGCAGTCAGAGACAACGATGATAATGCAAGTTAGTGATAGTTTGGGTAACGTGATGTTAGATAACACTCCTAAACCTCAATTAGTTCTAAATGAATGGGCTACGGCCTCTTTAACAAGTTCATTGCAAAATGTTATTAATGGTGGTACGGCAGCCAATGCTAATATTGGAAGACCTGCAGCTGGTAAAACAGGTACTACATCTGGAGAGCGTGATGTGTGGTTTGTGGGTTATGTACCCCAACTTTCTACGGCGGTATGGATTGGCAATGATGACTTTAACCGCAGTTTAGGAAGAGGAGTTACAGGAGGAGGCTACGCTGCACCTATTTGGCGAGATTTTATGAATACGGCGTTAAAAAATGAACCTGTTAAGTATTTTCCTTCTGCTTCTCAATTTACTAAACCAAAACCTTAATATCTTGTTAGAGGTTGCTCAATAGATGGAATAGGGAGAGAGGAGATAAAGGAGAAAGACTATAAATCACGCTCTTATTTTTAGATAGAATCTTCATTAATTTAAAGCCAAAATGGTACAATTACGCCCTTGACTTTTGGCTTGATAAAGGGCTTTATCTGCGGAATCAATAATATTAGTCATAATAGATTCAGGTTTAAATTCGGAAATACCTGCACTAAAGGTAACAAAAAAACTGTCATTTGATTGTGTACTTATAAACTGTATTTTTGCTAGATTTTTACGGATACGCTCAACTAAAGAGAAAGCCTGAGAAGCGTTAATGTTAGGTAAGATAATGGCTATTTCTTCACCGCCAAATCGTGCTGCGGAATCAACGACCCGAATTTCTGTTAAGATTATCTGTGCTATATCTTGTAAAACTTTATCTCCCATTAAATGTCCATAATTATCATTGATACTTTTAAAATGATCTAAATCTACTAATACAAAACAAAAATTCTGATTATTTCTCTGACAACGGGAAATTTCTGCTTCTAGTAAACGATTCATTTCTCTACGATTATAAAGTTTCGTTAATTCATCTTTGATAACTAACTCATTTAACTTAAATTCTAAAGCATCTCTGGAGATAATATATCGATGATTTGCAAATATAATTAAACATAAAAAAGTAAGGCTAATAGTAGTAACAAAAATTAAAATAAAAGTTGTTTGATTATCGATAATAATTAATGTCTTTTCATAATTATTGATTTGGTCATTTTCTTTTTGTTCTAATTCATGAATATTTTGTTGTATTTTTTTCATTATACTTCTACCTTGACCATTAGAAAGAAATTCTTTAGTAATTTCAAATCCTTGATTTTTAAAGATTTTTATTCCTTCATTTAACCGAGAAATTCTTTGATTAATTAAGGGTTTTAGTAAAAAAACTTTATCTTGTTGAACACTATTATTTTTAGTTAAAACTACTAATTTATCATTGTGTTTATTAACATTATCAATAATGTCTTGATATTCTTCTAAATAAATATTTAGCCCTGTAATTATATAACCTCTTTGCATAGATTCAACCTCTTTTAAAAGAGATAATAAAGATTGAGCTTCTGCAATAATTTCATAAGAATTAGCGATATATCTTGTTATTTGTTGAGATTGTTTAACATTCCTTAAAAAAGCTAATACTCCTAAAAATAACATTAAAGAAATAGACAAAATAAATAATAAAATTCTTTTTTCAAATTTAGCCATAAAACTGTTTTTGAAAACTAAGCTATAAATAAAGTTTAGCTGATAAGTTGGGAGGTGAAATTAAGATTCTTCCCCATAATCTTTGATTTAGTTACGGGAGAATGTCAACAATAATCAGTATCATGAGGGGTTGTAATAATTAATTATCCTCTATTCTTTCTTATCTCTACTAATAACTTTAGTTCAAAAGAAGTACAAAATCAAAATAAGTTAAACAAGCTCAATATTTAGATTGAATACAGATATTTTCAGGTAAGATTGACTATTGAGACTTATTACATTGATTAATTATGGATTTTTCTAGTCAAATTGGTAGTCAATTGAATGCAACGGCTATTCTTCCCGAAGCCATCGTCATCGTTACTCTATTATTAGTATTAATTGGGGATTTAATTTTTGGGCGTAAATCTAAGTCATGGTTGCCTTATTTTGCCATTGCAGGTTTACTAGCTTCCGTTGTTGCTTTATTCTACGGTTGGGATAATCCTAATCCTACCTCTTTTTTAGGTTCTTTTACCACAGATAATCTTAGTATTGTCTTTAGAGGCATTATTGCTCTTTCTACGGCTATCACTATTTTATTATCTATCGCTTATATTGAAAATACAGGCACTTCTCTAGCGGAATTTATCGGTATCATGTTAACCGCTACTTTAGGGGGAATGTTTTTGTCTGGTGCATCAGAATTAGTGATGATTTTCGTTTCTTTAGAGATGCTTAGTATTTCTTCATATTTACTAACTGGTTACATGAAGCGAGATCCTAGATCTAATGAAGCGGCGTTGAAATATTTATTAATCGGTGCGGCTAGTTCCGCCATTTTCCTTTATGGTTCATCTTTACTATATGGACTTTCAGGAGGTTTGACTGATATTAATAGTATTTCCACTACTTTAAAACAAGGAGAAGGTTTAGAGTCTCTTGGCTTAGCGGTTGCTTTAGTTTTTGTCATCGCTGGTATTGCTTTTAAAATTTCAGCTGTACCTTTTCACCAGTGGACTCCTGACGTATATGAAGGTTCACCTACTCCTGTAGTTGCTTTCTTATCTGTCGGCTCAAAAGCGGCGGGTTTTGCCATCGCTATTCGTTTATTAGTAACAGCGTTCGCCCCTGTAACCGAACAATGGCACTTTATCTTTACCGCCTTAGCAATTCTAAGTATGATATTAGGTAACGTGGTAGCTTTAGCCCAAACTAGCATGAAACGAATGTTAGCATATTCTTCCATCGGTCAAGCAGGTTTTGTGATGATTGGTTTTGTGGCTAGTAGTCAAGCTGGTTATTCTAGTATGATATTTTACCTGTTTCTTTACCTCTTCATGAATTTGGGTGCATTTGCCTGTGTTATTCTCTTTGCCTTAAGAACTGGAACTGATAAAATTAGTGATTATGCAGGATTATATCAAAAAGATCCCCTATTAACCCTCGGATTAAGTCTATGTTTGCTCTCTTTAGGCGGTATTCCCCCTTTAGCTGGATTTTTTGGCAAAATTTACATTTTTTGGGCAGGTTGGCAATCAGGACTTTATGGCTTAGTATTAGTAGCTTTAGTTACTAGCGTCATTTCCATTTACTATTATATTCGGGTAGTAAAAATGATGGTAGTAAAAGAACCTCATGAGATGTCAGAAGTAGTGAAAAAATATACTCCCATTCGTTGGAATATGCTCGGAATGCGCCCCATTCAAGTTGCCATCGTGTTTTTACTCGTCGCCACTTCTATACTCGGCATTTTATCTAACCCCATCGTTAATATTGCCAATGAATCTGTCAGTAGTAGTGTTGTCTTAAAAGCCTCTATGACTAAAGCCAGTATTAATAATATGTCTGTTACTGATGTAAAAACTGTTTTATAAAAGGTTTTGGGTTTTAGGTTTTAGGTATCAGGTTTTAGGTATCAGGTTTTAGGTATCAGGTTTTAGGTATCAGGTGTCAGGTATCAGGTGTCAGGTATCAGGTTTTAGGTTTTAAATAATGAATTTATAGATACTATTCAACATTATTTCTAACTTCTAACTTCTAACTTCTAACTCCCAGTTTCCTTTTATCTCCTAACTCCTAACTCCCAGTTTCCTTTTATCTCCTAACTCCTAATCCCTTTGTGGAAGAGTCGAAAAACTGTATATTGATAATGGTATAAAAAATAACTTATTTATGAGAACTAATTATTGTGGCGATTTACGCCTTGAACATTTAGATAAAATTGTAACTGTTTATGGTTGGGTTGATCGAAGAAGAGATCATGGTGGTGTTATCTTTATCGACTTGCGTGATCGTTCTGGTGTAGTACAAATAGTCAGCGATCCAATTCGTACCCCTGAATCATACCAAAATGCCGAAAGTTTGCGCAATGAATATGTAGTAAAAATCACGGGTAAAGTATCACAGCGCCCTCCTGAATCCCTTAATTCTAAGTTACCTAGTGGGGAAATCGAAATTTATGCCACAGAAATAACTTTACTTAACGCCGTTGCTAAACAGTTACCCTTCCAAGTTTCCACCATTGAAGATGAAAACGTTAGGGAAGATTTAAGGCTTAAATATCGCTACTTAGATTTAAGACGAGAGCGCATGAGTCGTAATTTACAGTTACGTCATCAAGTAGTTAAAGCCATGCGTCGTTTTCTTGAAGATAACCAGAATTTCATGGAGATTGAGACTCCTATCTTAACTCGTTCTACTCCCGAAGGTGCTAGAGATTATCTTGTGCCTTCTAGGGTAAATGAAGGGCAATGGTATGCGTTACCTCAATCACCTCAGTTATTTAAGCAATTGTTGATGGTGTCTGGATTTGATCGCTATTATCAGATTGCAAGATGTTTCAGAGATGAAGATTTACGCGCCGATAGACAACCTGAATTTACTCAACTTGATATGGAAATGAGTTTCATGTCAGAAAACGAGATAATTGAGCTTAACGAGGCTTTAATCTGTCATATATTCAAAAACGTCAAAAATATTGATTTACCCCGTCCTTTCCCCCGTTTAACCTACGCAGAAGCAATGAATCAGTATGGGAGCGATCGCCCTGATACTCGTTTTGAGTTAAAATTAGTGGATGTATCAGACATCATGAAAGATTCAGGGTTTAAAGTGTTTGCTTCGGCTATTTCTAGCGGTGGAAAAGTAAAAGTATTACCCATCCCAGACGGTAATGATAAAATTTCCAATGTGAGGATAAAACCGGGAGGGGATTTATTCACCGAGGCAACTATTGCTGGCGCGAAGGGTATTGCTTATATTAGAGTAAGAGAAAATGGCGAAATTGACACCATCGGCGCGATTAAAGATAACCTAACTTCTGAGCAAAAACAGATATTATTAGATAAAACTGGTGCAAAACCCGGGCATTTACTATTATTTAGTGCAGGAGACACAATTACTGTCAATAAATCTCTTGATCGCTTAAGATTAATTATAGGTGAACAATTAGGGTTAATTGATGAAGATAAATTTAACTTGGTTTGGGTAACAGAATTTCCCATGTTTGAGTGGAATGCTGATGAAAAACGTCTTGAAGCCTTACATCATCCTTTCACTGCACCAAATCCTAACGACTTACATGACTTAGCAAATGCACGGGCGTTGGCTTATGATTTAGTGTTAAATGGAATCGAAATCGGAGGGGGAAGTTTAAGAATTTATCAAAGAGAAATCCAAGAAAAAGTTTTTGCTACTATTGGTTTATCAGAAGAAGAAGCTAAAAATAAATTCGGCTTTTTACTAGAGGCTTTTGAATATGGCACACCACCTCATGGAGGTATTGCCTACGGATTAGATCGTATGGTAATGTTATTAGCGAAAGAAAATTCTATTAGAGATGTGATTGCTTTTCCAAAAACTCAACAAGCCAGTTGCTTATTAACTGAAGCACCAGCACAAGTTGATAGTAAACAACTTAAAGAGTTACATATAGCTTCAACTTATAAAGGTAAGTAAATTAGTTTTTGCTTTTTATTTCTCCCCAGTGGGCATTGCCCACAGTCATCTTTTTTGTAATTATAATATAAAAACAAAGAACTTGAGCTGATTGTCCGAAAATTAACAAAAAACTCAAATTCTCTGATTTTGACAGTTGACAGTTGACAGTTGACAATTAAAAGCTAAAAGCTCTAAGTTAAATTATACCACCAGATCCTTTAAAAAATCTTTTTTATGTCCGAAATTTTCATTAATCTTGATGCTAATTTTATTTTTGTTTTAATGTTGTTACATTGTTTTATTGGTTTATGTGCTAGTATTGTCGCTGATATGAAAGGTTATTCTTTTCCTTTATGGTTACTAATCGGCTTAATTGGTGGCACATTTGCCTTGATTGCTTCTTTAAGGCTTCAATCTAAATGCTGAATTATCTACCACAAAAGCATAATTTCAATTTTAAAAATTAATAATTATTATGAGTATCGGTATTTGGATTTTAGGGAATCAATTAAGTCATGAAAATACGGCTTTAAATAGTATTTTAACTGAAAAATTGTCCGCAAAAATAATTTTTATTGAATCACTTAATTTTGTTCAACAAAGATGTTATCATCAACAAAAGTTAATTTTTATTTGGTCAGCTATGAGACATTTTGCTCAACAGTTACAAGCTGAAAATTATAATATTGACTATAAAATTGGTTTAGATTTTTTATCCATTTTAACTGCATGGATACAAGAAAATAATATCACTCAATTAAGACTAATGTTACCATGCGATCGCCCATTTTTAAAGTTAATAAAAGCATGGAATTTACCTTGTCAAATAAAATTTTATCCTAACAATAATTTTTTGTGGCAACCAGAGGAATTTCAACAATGGGCAAAATCAAGAAAAAGATTAATATTAGAAGATTTTTATCGAGAAAGTCGTAAAAAATGGCACATATTACTAACTGAAAATAATCAACCCATAGGAGGAAAATGGAATTTAGATAAAGAAAATAGACAACCGCCAAAGAAGAATTTATCTCCTCCGAAAACATTATTTTTTCCTCCTGATAATATCACCTTAGAAGTTAAAGAAAAAGTAGAAAAATTAACTATTAATACCTATGGTAAAAGTGATAACTTTAGTTGGGCAGTAACAAGAAAAGATGCGTTAAAAGTATTAAATAATTTTATTAATAACTGTTTAGAAAATTTTGGTAAATATCAAGATGCCATGATAACTAATCAAGAATTTATGTGGCATAGTTTAATCTCTCCTTATTTAAACATTGGATTATTACAACCTTTAGAAGTAATAAAAGCGGTAGAAAAAACTTATTTTGATGATAATTTACCTTTAAATTCTGTAGAAGGATTTATTCGTCAAATTTTAGGATGGAGAGAATATATGTATGGAATTTATCACTATGTAGAAGAAGACTATTTTCAAGGTAATTATTTTAACCATCAACAACCCTTGCCAGACTTTTTTTGGGATAGTAGTAAAACAAAAATGAATTGCTTAAATCAAGTCTTAAAACAAACGGAAAATACTGGTTATGCCCATCATATTCAAAGATTAATGATATTAAGTAATTATGGTTTAATTGCAGGAATTTCTCCTCAAGCCTTAGAAGACTGGTTTCATAGTGTTTATATTGATGCTTATGATTGGGTAATGCAAACTAATGTATTAGGCATGGGGCAATTTGCCGATGGAGGTATTTTAGCTTCTAAACCCTATGCTTCTTCTGCTAATTATATTCATAAAATGAGTGATTATTGCACTAATTGTCAGTATAATTATAAAGAAAAAAGTACAGAAAATGCTTGTCCTTTTAATTATTTATATTGGGATTTTTTACATCGTCATGAAGATAAATTAAAATCTCAAGGAAGAATGAATTTAGTGTTAAAACATCTTGAAAAAATATCTCCTGAAACATGGGAAAAAATTAAATATTTAAAACAGCTAAATTTAAACCATAAAATTAATACCTAATTATAGTTTGTGCATGGAAATCAGAAGAATATTAAAATTAACTGTTTAGAAACACTACATTAACAAAAAAGTGCGCAGTTTTGAGGATTTTTATTTCTCAAGTGAACACTTTTTACCTTATCTTTATTAAATACGACTATAATCATTATATATGTAACAACATCAAAATCTTGATTTCTTAGTATTTCTCCTGTCTTCTATCTTCTAACTTCATCACTCATACTTTTTTAGCAAAGCCTAATGGGAGATTTATGAAATAGATTTTAAATCATTATTTAAAGGTAAAATATTAATTAAAAATGCTAACGTTATTGTTAATTGTCTTTATTTTATAGTTTTTTTTTCAAAAGTTAAAGACTATTCTCATAGTATAATTAACCTTATTTATTAATATATATTCCCAAGAATAACAAATGAAAATATTAATTTTATCTACTTCTGTAGGTGCATTAAGTTCAGGTATCGGCGGCGGGGTAGAATTAACAATATATAATCTTATTCACGAGATGCAAAAACGTAACCATCTTGTAAAAGTAATTGCACCTAAAGGTTCATTTTTTGATAATGCGGATATAATAGAAATAGAAGGTAATTTACATATTCCTGCTCAAACTCAAAGTCGTGATATTCCTACGATTATGCCAGAAAATTCTGTCTTAGCTAATATGTGGGAATATGCTCGAAAAATACAATCTGATTATGATGTCTTAATAAACTTTGCTTTTGATTGGCTACCTTTTTACCTTACTTCATTTTTTGATACTCCTATCGCTCATTTTATTAGTATGGGATCATTATCCGATAGTTTAGATCAAATTATGACCGAAACTGCTAAAAAATATCCTTACAATTTTGGCGTTTATACTCCTTCTCAAGCACAAACTTTCCCTTTTTCAGATATTTGTCAACATTTAGGCAGTGGTATTGATTTATCATTATATGAATTTAGAGAAAAACCAGAGCAAAAATTGGCATGGTTAGGTAGAATTGCACCAGAAAAAGCCTTAGAAGATGCCGTTAAAGCCTCACAAATATCTCAAATTCCGTTACTAATTTTTGGCAAAATTCAAGACGAAGATTACTGGCAAAATATCCTTCAACAACATCCTAATGCACCTATAGAATATAAAGGTTTTCTTTCTACTATTGATTTACAAAAAGAATTAGGTTACTGTCAAGCCTTATTGATGACACCTCGTTGGATAGAAGCCTTTGGAAATGTTGCTATCGAAGCCTTAGCCTGTGGTGTTCCTGTGATTAGTTATGCTAGGGGTGGCCCTTCTGAAATCATTATCCATGAAAAAACAGGTTTTTTAGTTACTCCTGATAGTATCGAAGGATTAGTTTCTGCCATTAGTCGTATTTCCGAAATTAATCGTCAAGATTGTCGAGAATATGCACAACAAAAATATTCTTTGCCTGTCTGGGGTGATGGTTTTGAAAAGTGGCTAAAATTAGTTAGGAAAAATTAGCTTTTATATCCTCGTTTTTCATTAAAATGACTTTTTCTAACAACATTAACCAATTACGCTCTTCAATACTTATATTCTCGCTATTGAGAGCATTTTTGATCCATTCTTGATCCTCTTTATTTATCATTGAAATAGTAATATTGCAAAGACGAGATAAATCCCAACGCCATATTTTTAATGTGCCATCGCCACTGCCACTAATTAAAGTTTCACCGTCAGAAGTTATATGTAGTACAGTAATATTATCTTGATGTCCTGTCAAAACTGCGACATTTTCTCCCGTATTAAGATTCCATAACCTAATAGTGTTATCTTTACTTCCAGTAGCTAACAAAAGCCCATCATTACTAATAGTTAAGCAGAATATTGCATCTTCATGACCGATTAAAGTTTTTTGTAATTCTCCCGTGGATAATTTCCATAATTTTACGGTATTATCTTCACTACCACTAACTAAAGTTTTTCCGTCAGGAGTGATAGCTAAACACCAAATTTTCCCTTGATGATCTTCTAGCGTAGCAGTTTCTGTAACTTTAGACAATGACCATAATTTTATGGTATGATCTTGACTAGCGGTAGCCAAAATTTGATTATCAGGACCTATGGCTAAATCTGAAATACCATCGTCATGACCTGTTAAAGTATATTTATGATCTCCAGTAGGTAAAGAATAAACTCTGATACTATTATCTTTTTTCCCTCCAGCAGATATTAAAAGAGTATCATCATCACTGATAATTACTTTCTCCACTTCCCGTTGATGTCCACGCAAATTTTTGTATAATTTTCCGGGGGGATATTGCCATAAACGAACTTCTTGATAACTACCACTAGCGATCATTTTACCATCTCCTGTCATAGCTAATGACCACACTGAAGCCACATTTGCTGATAAATTACTGATTAAATTTCCATCAGGTAAACGCCAGATAGAAATAGTTTTATCACGACTACCACTAGCTAAAATTTTCCCGTCTTTACTTAAACAAATGCTTGTAACTCCTTTCAAATGTCCTTTTAGCCCATGAATTAATTTTCCTTCATTTATATCCCAAAGGCGAATAATATCGTCTCCTACGCTAATTAAAGTTTTACCATCAGGAGTTACCACAATGGCTTTGATACTTTGAGTATGTCCTGTAAGAGTATGAATACAACGAATTAATTTACCTTGAGGTGGAGTTTTTGTTTTAATACTTTTAACGATTTTGCTATATTCATTAAATTTGCTTTTGTCTTCTGGATTATCAAAACGAATATTCTCTAATCTTTTAACAATGGTTTTCGCAAAAATTACGGGTATAAACTTCACTAATAACCAAATAGTTTCCCCATGTTTACCATTGGCTAAAACATCAATAATAGTTTCCCATTGAGATAAATTAATTATGGAGATTCTTCTGCCTTCTTTCCCCCCTAAAAGCATCCATAACCACTCTAAACGTTTATAAACTTTTCCGTGATTATCAAGACGATTTTTTAATTCTTCTGATGCGTTATAATATATTTCCTCTAAGAATTTGTAATGAGGATCTACTTCTTGATATTTATCCCATTGTTGAGTAAAATAGCAAAACAGTGCAGCTTGAGATGGTTCACTAGGAGTATAACCGCAAACAGTAGCTACTTCTAAAGCATCTTGATTATTTTCTTCACTGGCTAAACGACACACTTCCTCTTGTAATTGGGAAGTATTCAAAGACATTAACCATTCTTTCGCTGTTTGTTGAATAAAGGTATCTTCGTCATGAAGTAATGATAGTAATAATGACACAATACCATTACTTCGCTCTTCAATAATTCCTTGCCAACCTAAATTAACCGCCGTTAAAAGTCTTAATTCTAGGGGAGAAGAAGCTACCCAACCTTTTAGTTTTAACAATTTACTTAATTCTGCATCTCTATTTTGCGCCCATACTAAACAAACTACATCTATTAACTCTTTCTCTGACATTTTTATGTTGCGTAATGTACTTAAAATTAAGTTTCGCAGATTTTTATCCTTGCTAAAGATTAAGGATTTAGTTAGTATTGTTATGGTTTGTACACTTCTTTCTTGGATTAATTCTTTCGCTCCTTGTTGTCTTATGCGATCGCCAATTAAAGGAGTTTCATTGTAAAGTTTTTCTTCTAACTTTTTTAATTTCTCAGCATCCATGAAATTTAATCCAATGTAGTTCTTAAAATAATTATAAGTCAAAATATCCTTAATATCTAAGTTTAAAATTGAGCATAATCATTCTTAATTTTCCTTTGCTTGAGTATTGTTTGTTATTTAATACTTTAATAAGAAAAGTGTAAAATAAGAGAATATAAACTTGTGCTAGAAATATGGGCTTTAAACCCCAAAAACTCTTGATACTATCTTATCGTTATTAAAAATTAATTAAATCATGTTTAAATCTATCATATTTTCTTCTTTAGTTTTAATTGGCGCTAACCTAACTATGATACCAGTTATGGCACAAACCCAAGATCCACCAGCCGAAACTTTTCAACCTGGATTTTGGCAACCTGTGGCTAGGGTAGATATAAACAAACCTATTAGTATCAACATTATCAATGAAACTGGATTTGCTTTAAACTATGCCTTGACTGATGCCAGTTTAGAGCCTACAGTGATAGAGGTAGATGGACAAAATATCCTCAAAAATATTCAACCTCCTACTTATATTGTTATTTATCCTGATTCTAAGATTCCCAATAGTTCCAGAATGAGTTTAAAATATTTTGTAGAAGTAACCTCAGACAATACTGTGGAATTAAGAGTTAAACAAATAGAAAATGTTAGTTTAGGAAATCGTACCTTTAATTTACAACGCACAGGAGCAATTTTTCTCTACTAACTATTAGAATTTGAGAGTTAAATTCATAAGTCTTTCTCCTATCTCCCTATTCCATCAAACACTTTTTAATAAAACTTTTTTGTGGATAAGATTTTTGATCATGAATTATAAATGATTTATGGTTAGGTAACTTATAATTAGTAAAGAAATATTAATAATTATTAAGTTATTTTACAAAAATACCATGCAACAGTTAGAAACAACCTCAAAATCTTACTCTTTAAAAGATTGGCAACAAGGTTATGAGTCTCAACCCCAAGAGTTTGAATATGGGATTGATGACATTGAAGGAGAAATACCATTGGACTTATCTGGTACACTATATCGTAACGGTCCTGGTTTATTAGATGTTCATGGTACTCCTTTACAACATCCTTTTGATGGCGATGGTATGATTTGCGCTTTTACCTTTGAAAATGGGCGCTGTTTTTTTCGCAATAGTTTTGTCAAAACAAAAGAATATTTAGAAGAACAAAAAGCAGGTAAAATGCTTTATCGTGGCGTATTTGGCAGTCAAAAACCATCAGGGTGGTTAGCTAACTTATTTGATATTCGAGTAAAAAATATTGCTAATACTAATGTTATCTATTGGGGAAATAAATTATTAGCTTTATGGGAAGCCGCGCACCCTTATCGTTTAAATCCCGAAAATTTAGAGACTATCGGTTTAGATGATTTAGACGGTATTTTAAAAAATGGAGATGTTTTTTCCGCCCATCCTAGAATAGATCCTCATTCACCTTATAATGATGGTAAACCGTCTTTAGTTAATTTCGGCGTAAAACCTGGACTTTCTAGTACTATTACAGTATATGAATTTGATGAATTAGGGAAAATTTTAGCTCAATATAGTCATATTACCCCCGGATTTTCTTTTATTCACGATTTTGTGATTACTCCTAACTATTGCATCTTTTTTCAAAATCCTACTACTTATAACCCTTTTCCTTTTATTTTCGGTTTTCGAGGCGCTGGAGAATGTGTCAATTTTCAAAGTAATCAACCCACAAAAATTATTTTAATTCCTCGTAACGCACCTCATCAAGATGTTATTACTTTAGAAACAGAAGCTGGATTTATTTTTCATCATAGCAATGCTTTTGAAGTCAATAATAACGAAATTGTGGTAGATTCTATCTGTTACGCAGAGTTAACGCAAATTCAATCTGATGCAAATTATAAAGAAGTTGATTTCGAGAAATTAGCACCAGGGCAACTATGGCGCTTTAAAATTAATCTAACCACAAAACAAGTGTCGAAAGAATTAATTAATCCCCGTTGCGTCGAATTTCCTTATGTTAATCCTGAAAATGTGGGACGTGAATATCGCTATGTTTTTATTGGTGCTACTGATAGTGCCAACCAAAATGCACCTTTACAAGCATTACTGAAACTAGATTTAGTCACTAATGAACAACAATTATATTCTTTTGCTCCGAAAGGCTTTGCAGGTGAGCCCGTATTTATACCTAAAAATAATCCACAATCGGAAGATGATGGTTGGATATTAGATTTAATCTATGATTCTAGTCATCATCGCTCAGATTTAGTTATTTTTGATAGTAAAGATATTTCTCACCCCGTAGCAACATTACATTTACGTCATCATATCCCTTACGGATTACATGGTAGTTGGAAAAAAAATAAAACTTAATCACCATGAAAAAGTAATTTTTCTCTAATAAGTTGATAAAATTCCTGTCATTAGGAAAGCTATCAATTTATTTTTAATATTACTCAGATCTTGCACCCTATTTCCATTAACTGCTAAAGGGTAAGGGGCAAAGGACAAAGAGCAAAGGGATTAAAATTGACTCAAACTATACTAAAATTGATTTTTTTACTTTTGCTTATTAAGTATTTTCGATCTGGTACAAGATCTCAGTATTAAGTATAAATTAAATTAAATAATTTTAATATTAAATAACTCAATATTTATTCATTTTTTACGGGTAAATATCGCACACGATAATTCTTATCTTTAATAGTAATAATTGCCCCATCTTCTAGGATATTTTGACATTCTTCTAAAACAGGATTTAATTTAGATAAAACATAATCAGGATTAGCTTTTTCCAATCTAAAAATAATCACACTTGGCAAAGAATCACCGCTAAAAGCTAACAATTCCCCAAAATCTAAATCGAAGGTGAGAATTATTCTTCCTTCATCTTTTGCCTTCAGAATAATATTGTCATCTGGGAGTGTTTGTAAACCTTCATCTCGAAGATGTATGGCATCATAACCATCATTTCGCAAAGTATTGATGACAGTTTAAGAAACTCCCATATCACCTAAGAATTTCATGCTACTTTCTCCTCAAAACTATGGATTTTTTCATCGGCTAACAAGGAGGCATAGTTAAGGGAGGCTTGAATATCCTCTAATTCTAAGTCAGGATACTCTCTTAAAATTTCTTCGATCAACATATCACTGGCTAACAATTTTAGCACTAAAGTCACTGTAATGCGCATTCCTCGAATACAAGCTCTTCCTCCCATAATTTCAGGATTAAAGGTGATTTTTCCTAAAATAACTTTTGTATTTTCCATCATCATCTATTTTATTTAGGGGATTATATTTTATTATATTGAAATTGTTTTTGTTTTTACATATTCTCGAAACACTGGCGATAACTGAAAGAGGGTTTTATTTTGTTCTATTTTTGTAATTAAATATCTATTTATTAAAGAATTTAAACCATTAATAAAATCTATTGCAGATAAATCTAAATTCCTTTTTAAATCCTGTCTTGTCATAGGCTTTTCATATTTGACAAATTCATTAATTATCTTTTTCTCGGCATCACATAACCGATTAAAAATATTGTCTAGGGTTAGCTTTATATTTGGAGTGATGACTATATTTTCCTCCGCTAAAAATTCTTTCACATCGCCATTAAAAATATCCTTTATTAAAATTCTTATATCTTGGATATAATTAATATTTCCTTCATACAAATTAATTAACTTTAGCCATTCTTGATGATTATATTTCCCTAAATTTTTGATAATTTCTAAACTATATAAACCTGATAATTCTATACAGTCAGAAGAATTACTATTAAAACTCTGCATTGTAGGGCATTTTTCCTGACTAATTAAAATAATATGACTTTGATGCTCAATTTCTGCAATCGTTTTGAAAAAGTTTTCATACTCTTGATATTCTGTTTTATATTCACCACAAAACTGATTTTTAGAAAAAATATTTTGTAAATCATCAAAGATAATTAAACATTTTTTCTCTTTAAAAACTTCGGCTATTTTTGCTACTTTATTATCTTTATTATCGATGATAAAATTTTGTTGACAAAAATCTAAAAAAAGCTCCATAAATAAATCAAAATTTTGGGGATATTTAAAACTATGCCAGATAATGGGTGAGCGAAAAAAGGGGTGGGGAGAGATTAACAAAGTTATCGGTTATGATACTATAACTTATGAGAACAATAGTAGAAATCCAAAAAATAATGATTGACTATTCCTTAATTCTTACTCAGATAGA
>Ga0210024_1000047_pt1 | contig 94362 bp, 87 predicted proteins | sample CryGeymeta201525_FD_183988 | JGI IMG/M metagenome (GOLD analysis project Ga0210024, IMG submission 183988) | Groundwater microbial communities from Crystal Geyser aquifers in Utah, USA - Crystal Geyser metaG 2015-25 (SPAdes) (version 2) | ecosystem: Environmental > Aquatic > Deep subsurface >...
AAAAGAAGTAATAACCACTGAAGTGACAACCACTAAAACAACAGAAAAAACTGTTAAACCGGTTGTTGTAGAAACGAAACCAGTAATAAAAGAAGATCCTAAAAACCCAGAAGTTGTTGTAGTTGAAAAACCAATAGTTGTTGCTGATCCTTCAGAATGAGTTGTACCTGCAAAATACAAAATCATGAAAAACCCAACCGATGCAAAGGATAGCGAAAATATGACTATCGGAAAAGCTTTGTATGCAAAACAATGCAGCTCTTGCCATGGTAAAAAAGGATGGGGTGATTGCTCCAAAGCCGCTGAAATGAAAGAAGATCTTGGATATTTTTCTTCTGAAGAATTCCACAAACAATCTGATGGTGCTCTATTCTATAAAACTACTTTTGGAAGAGATGATATGCCAGAATATAGCAAAAAAGTGCCAGATGATGAAGACCGATGGCTTATAGTAAACTAAATGAGAACTTTAAAAGAGTAATGTTTTTATTTAAAATTCATCAAAAATTAAAACCCTAATTGTGTAACATATGTTACAAAACATGATAAATGTCATTATCTATCTAAGGTTCTGTGAGTACCTTTGAATAATTATTAGTCAACCCTTTTTAATATTATCAAGATTTAAGCGTTACACAACTTATGAATAAATCCTTACGTTATATTAGTGTTTCCCACAAAACAGCATCTACTATACAAAGAGAAAAGTACCACCTTTCAGATACTGAAAAAGAACTACTTACCCATTTAATTCGTAGTACCTATTCCGATGTTTCTGGGTTGTTCATTTTAGCTACTTGTAATAGAACTGAAATTTATTTTGAAGCCATTCATACCACAAAAAATGACTTAACAGCGTTACTTATTGATTTTAAATCGATCCAAAATAAAACATCCGAACAGATGGTATTCATTTCTAGTAACCAAACAGAAACCTCCATTCAACACTTATTAGAAGTTTCATCAGGCTTAGAATCGCTTGTTTTTGGTGATGCAGAAATTATTTCACAAATTAAAAAAGCACATCAATTTTCCATGCATTATAAAATGCAAGGATCTTTGTTAGAAAGAGCTTTACAAGCTGTTTTTAAAACCCATAAACGTATTAGTAATGAAACTAATTTTAGAGATGGCACCACGTCTGTAGCTTACAAATCTTTGAAAGTTATTAGACAAACTTATGATAGCGAAACAGTCAAATCAAAAAAAATATTATTTGTTGGTGCTGGCGATATTGTAAAACAATTATTTAAATACAATTCTAAATTTAATTTTAACAACATATACATCAGTAACCGAAGCCTTGAAAAGGCTATTATTCTAGCGCAAGCCAATCAATGCCATACCTATCCTTGGGAGCATGTTCTTTCAAACAATTTTGATGATTTTGATGTGATTATCAGTGCTGCAAGTAATTGTCCTAATTTAATTAATAACATCTCTGCTTCTAAAAAACCCTTATTAATAGACTTAGCAGTGCCATGCAATATTGATAAACGGTTAAAAGAAATTGAGCATGTTATCTTTCATGATTTAGATTCTATCTCAGTTGAGCTTGAAGAAACCAAAGAACATAGATTGGCCGCAACAGATGAAGTCAATGGTATTATTAATGAAGAAATTGAATCTTATAAAGAATGGCTTGAAGGAGGGCTGTTAAGAGCGCTTTTAGCAGAATTCAAAATTAAGGTTCATACTAAAGTTAAAACACAATTAAACACGATTGAATCTTCCAAAATAACATTGGTTACCAATCAAGTCATGAAAAAAATAATGGTGCAAAATGAATTAACCATTAATGTAGACGATATAGATTCCTTAATCTGTGAAGAGATTTCTTCATTGCATATTTAAAAAAATTCTTAACGATATTTCTCAATAAATAGTTTAAAAATCATATTTTTAAAGTCATTAAAAACTTAAAAATGAATTTTAAACTATTTTTTTTATGCCTAATGCTAAGTTTGTTTAATAGCAAAGCACAAACAATACCGTTGTACATTGGAACCTATACCGATGGTAATAGTGAAGGCATTTATAGGATGGAATTTAATTTAAAATCAGGTGAACTTAGCCATTTACAATTTGCTGCTGCTACAGAAAACCCTTCGTTTATAGCATATTCACGAAATAAAAAATATTTATACGCCGTAAACGAAAGTAGTGGATGGGTTTCTTCCTTTAAAATTCAAGAAAACGGCTTGTTAAAATTTTTAAATAAAGTAAGCAGTCATGGTGATTGGCCTTGTCATATTTCATTAAACAGATCAGGAAATAAAGCCGTAGTATCAAATTATGGTGGTGGTTCTGTTGCCATTTATAACATTTCGAGAGACGGAAAACTCAGTGAAGCATCACAAATTTTTGAATACAATATTGAAGAGAAAAAATCACATGCCCATTCAGCACAATTTTTTAACGACGAACTCTTTATTTCAGATTTAGGCATGAATGCTGTTTATCAATACCAACTGAAAAATAAGGATTATGAATTGTCTTCATCCAATATAATTCCAATGTCTGGAAATCCAGGACCAAGACATTTTGCTTTAACAAAAAACGGTCAATTTATATACATTATCAATGAATATGGAAGCTCAGTAACCTCAGTAAAAAAAACAGAGAATAATTTTGAACAGATTGATTACGATGCTACTTTGGATGAAGCTTATAAAGGAGAAAATTCTTGTGCCGATATTCATTTATCTAAAAATGAACGTTTTTTATATGGGTCTAATCGAGGAGAAAACACCATCGTTGTATTTAAAAGAAACATCGATAATGGCACCTTAGAAAAAATTCAAACCATGCCGGTTCATGGGGATTGGCCAAGAAACTTTACTTTAGATCCTTCAGGCAAATTTTTGTTGGTTGCCAACAAAAAAAGCAATAACATTTCTTTTTTTAAAATCAATTCCAAAACTGGTATTCTTTCCTTTTTAAAGTCAGTTGATGCCCCTACTCCAGTATGTCTTTTGTTCTAAAAACACCTCTATTTACAGCAGTAAATCATTATAAAATAATGTATTGTAAATAAAAAAAATATAGTATCTTTGCGCTCTTATTAATAACCGAGGTCGAGAACCTCATTAATTAATCATTATGCCAGTAAAAATTAGATTACAAAGACACGGTAAAAAAGGAAAACCTTTTTATTGGATTGTTGCAGCTGATGCACGTTCAAAAAGAGATGGTAAATACTTAGAAAAATTAGGTATTTATAATCCAAACACAAACCCAGCAACGGTTGAATTAAACGTTGATGGTGCTGTAACATGGTTACAAAATGGTGCACAACCAACCGATACGGCAAAAGCTATTTTATCTTACAAAGGCGCTTTATTAAAAAATCATCTTGCCGGTGGTGTTAGAAAAGGTGCTTTAACAGAAGAACAAGCTGAAGCTAAATTTAACGCTTGGTTAGAAGAAAAAGGATCTAAAGTTGTTGCAAAATCGGATAGTTTAGCAAAAGCACAAGCTGATGCCAAAGCTAAGGCCATTGAAGCTGAAAAAGCAGTAAATGAAGCAAGAACAGCAGCAGCTGTTGTTGAAGAAACTGTAGAGGAAGCTCCTGAAAATGCCGTTGAAGAAACTGTTGAAAGTGTCGTTGAAGAAGCTCCTGAAGCTGAAACTACTACTAAAGAGGCTACCGTTGAAGAAACACCTGAATCAAAAGAAGAATAAAAAAATTATTTTTTATACTTTTAAACTCCGATACTTTTATCGGAGTTTTTTATTTTAAAATATTATGAACATTGAAGATTGCTTTTATTTAGGGAAAATAGTTAGAAAATATAGTTTTAATGGTGAATTGCTCATTAAATTAGACACCGATCAGCCCGAATTATATGAAAATTTAGAAGCTGTTTTTATAAATTACAGAAATTCATTCATTCCCTTTTTTATTGAAAGTTCACAGCTTCACAAATCAGATTTACTCCGTGTACAATTTGAAGATGTTACTACAGAAGCTGAAGCAGATTCATTATTAAAAAGCGATGTTTACTTACCATTAGAGTTTCTGCCTAAATTAGAAGGTAACAAATTCTATTTTCATGAAATAATTGGTTTTAAAATAGAAGATGTTTCCTATGGCTCTTTTGGAATTATAAAAGGCGTTAATGATTCTACCGCACAGGCATTGTTTGAAGTAGAAAATAATGGTAAAGAAATATTAATACCTATCAACGATGCCTTTATAGTAAAGGTAGACAGAGCAAAAAAATCCATTTTAGTAAATACACCACAAGGATTGATTGATCTTTATTTATAAAATTCCAAAACGCAAAATCCAAATTCCAATATATTATGGAAAATAACAAAGTTTATGATTTAGAAGAACGAACTTACATATTTGCAAAAAAAACAAGACTTGTTATACAAAAACTTTCAAAAACAATCTCTAACATAGAAGATGGTAAACAATTGGTTCGATCATCAAGTTCAATCGCTGCCAATTATATTGAAGCTAATGAAAAACTTGGGGATAAGTATTTCAAATTTAGATTAAAAATTGCAAGAAAAGAAGCTAAAGAATCTGTACTTTGGTTAAAACTTCTTATAGATTTAAATCCAATTCATGAATTAGAGTTAACAAGTCTGCTGGGTGAAGTAGAAGAACTACGCAAAATATTATCGGCCATAATCAACAAATCTTAATTCCTTTGGAATTTGGAATTTAAAAATTGGAATTTAAATTGAAGCCATTCAAATTTAAACAATTCGAAATACAACAAGACCAATGTGCCATGAAAATTGGTACAGATGCTGTATTATTAGGTGCTTGGACTTCCTTGAAAAATAATCCATTTTCGGTTTTAGATATAGGTGCTGGCACAGGTGTATTATCATTAATGTTAGCTCAAAGAAGCAAGGCCCAATTAATAGATGCCATTGAAATTGATGACAGCGCTTACGAACAATGTGTCAATAATTTTGAAAACTCCCCATGGAGTGATCGTTTATTTTGTTATCATGCCTCTCTTGATGAGTTTGCAAATGAAATAGAACAGCAATATGACCTCATTATTTCAAATCCACCATTCTATTCAGAGGATTACAAAACAACCAATGAACAAAGAGATTTAGCCCGATTTTCAGAGGCATTACCTTTTGATCACTTGCTAGAAAGTATTTCTAAACTACTTTCTGAAGATGGCGTCTTTTCTGTAATTATTCCATTCAAAGAAGAAACTAAATTTATAACCTTAGCTTTAGAATTTAAGCTATTTCCGAACAGGATGTTACATGTAAAAGGCAATCCTTTATCAGATATTAAACGCAGCCTTTTAGAGTTTTCTTTCACTAAAAGCAATATAAAAATTGATACCCTTATTATCGAAACAGAAAGGCATCAATACACGCAAAATTATATAGATCTCACCAAAGATTTCTATCTAAAAATGTAATTAAATCAATAAGGATTAATTAAATTTGAAGATGAAAAAATGATGAATTCTCAAAGAAAACTTAGTAATTATTATTATTTTTCATTTTAAGAAGTCTAAAACTCAATTTTATGAAACCAGATTTATTTGAAGCACCTGATTATTATAATTTAGATGAGCTGCTAACAGAAGAACATAAATTAGTGCGCGATGCAGCTCGAGAATGGGTAAAACGCGACGTTTCACCTATCATAGAAGAGTATGCTCAAAAAGCAGAATTTCCAACTCAAATAATAAAAGGCTTAGCAGACATTGGTGCTTTTGGCCCATACATTCCGGTAGAATATGGTGGTGCTGGTTTAGATCAGATTTCGTACGGCCTAATCATGCAAGAAATTGAGCGCGGCGATTCTGGTGTTAGAAGCACAGCTTCAGTGCAATCGTCTTTGGTGATGTATCCTATATGGAAATATGGCAATGAAGCACAACGTCAAAAATACTTACCAAAATTAGCTAGTGGCGAATGGATGGGTTGTTTTGGTTTAACCGAGCCTGACCATGGAAGTAATCCTGGAGGCATGACCACTAATTTTAAAGATAAGGGCGACCATTATTTATTAAATGGTGCAAAAATGTGGATTTCTAATGCACCTTTTGCTCAAGTAGCTGTGGTTTGGGCAAAAGACGAAACAGGTCGCATTTATGGATTGATTGTAGAACGTGGCATGGAAGGCTTTACAACTCCCGAAACCCACAACAAATGGTCCTTGCGTGCCAGTGCAACAGGCGAACTTATTTTTGACAATGTAAAAGTTCCTAAAGAAAATTTATTGCCAAATAAGTCAGGTCTTGGTGCACCTCTTGGTTGTTTGGATTCAGCCCGTTACGGTATAGCTTGGGGCGCCATTGGTGCTGCCATGGATTGCTATGATACGGCTTTAAGATATAGTAAAGAACGAATGCAATTTGGCAAACCTATTGGGCAATTTCAATTGCAACAAAAAAAATTGGCCGAAATGATTACTGAAATCACCAAAGCACAGTTATTGACTTGGCGTTTAGGTACTTTACGCAACGATGGTAAGGCAACCTCAGCACAAATATCCATGGCTAAGCGGAATAATGTCGATATGGCTATTACGATAGCCCGAGAAGCCAGACAAATACTTGGTGGCATGGGAATTACTGGAGAATATAGCATTATGAGACACGCCATGAACCTAGAAAGCGTCATTACTTATGAAGGCACTCATGATATTCATTTACTCATTACAGGATTTGACATTACTGGATTAAATGCTTTTAAATAACTTCAGATAGATAATAATTTATTAATCATAAAAAGGCGGTTCAATTTAAACCGTTTTTTTGTTACATTTACTTTATGCTTTCTTCAAAAAAACGCCTCGATAACGCCTATAAAACGGCTAAAGTCTTAGAGTTTAATAATAGTTCTAAGTTTATCTTTTTTAGCGATTGCCACAGAGGCGACAATAGTTTTGCAGATGATTTTGCTAACAACCGTAATATTTACTTTCATGCATTAAAACATTATTACAATAACGGTTTCACTTACTGCGAAATTGGTGATGGTGATGAACTTTGGGAAAATCTCTCTTTTAAGTCCGTTTTTGAAGCTCATAAAAATGTTTTTTTGCTCATGAAGCAATTTTACATAGAAAACAGATTGCATCTTATTTGGGGAAATCATGATATGGTATATAAAAATTCTGGTTTCGTCAAGAAACATCTATCAACTTATTTTGAACCAAAAACCGGAAAAGATGAACCCTTGTTTCATGATATACAATACTTTGAAGGTATTATTTTAAAACATACTGAAACACAACAAGAATTGTTTTTAACCCACGGTCATCAAGCCGATTGGTGGAATTACCTATTTTGGAAATGGAGTCGTTTTATGGTCAGAATTTTATGGAAACCATTAAATGTTATGGGAATTGCAGACCCTACAAGTCCTGCTAAAAACTACAAAGAACTCATTAAAGTAGAACGAAGAACCAAAAAATGGATAGCAGAAAACAATAACTTAATCACCATTGTTGGACATACACACAGACCTCGTTTTTCTGAACCTGGTGATATTGCTTTTTTCAATGATGGTAGTTGTGTACATCCTAGAAGCATAACAGGTATTGAAATTGAAAATGGAACTATTGCACTTATTAAATGGCAAATTTCAACCAAAGAAGACGGCACACTTCAAATTATTAAAGATATTCTTGAAGGCCCACAAAAACTTATTGACTATATAACTAATTAAGAATCAAGACCAGCTCTATTTCCAACCTTAACATTTATTGCTTAATACATTTCTAAAACCTTTACTTTTTATTGGCGTTTATCTGTATAAAAATCTTAATGAACAGTAGCAAAAAAAATCTCTTTGTTATTTTAAGATATATTGGAAATCTACTTCTTTATTTTTAAATTTTATAATACACTATAACCTTTTCGCAGTTAAAATTGAATTTTTTAACAGTCTAAACTAACATATATCATATAATTAGCTAATCTATTATTTTAATTTTACTCTTAGAATTACCATAACAATTCAATGGAAATAGTCAATTGCAAAATAATTTGAAAGAGATTATGAATTCAAATCTAGCTAGTAAAAACTCGTTTATTCATTCAGGTGTTATTTCAAAAATAAAAGACGACTTGGTTACTGTTACATTAGAACAAAATATACATTGTGAAGCTTGCCATGCTAAAGGCTCTTGTGGTATTTCAGAATCAGAGAACAAAGAAATTGAAATTTTAAATTCTATAGATTCATTTAAAATAAACGAGCAAGTAACTGTAGTATTAAGAAAAGCTCTTGGATTAAAAGCAGTATTTTGGGCTTATGTATTTCCTTTTATTTTAATGTTTGGAGCACTACTCATAGCTTCAAGTTTTGTAAAAGAATGGGTTGCTGGTTTAATCTCATTATTTGTATTAATACCTTATTACCTATTGCTGTATTTTTTAAAAAACATGTTTAAAAAAATTTTTGAAATTTCAGTATTAAAAATCTAAATAAAATGACAGACTCAATTATATATAGCGTTCTTTTACTGACTTCTTTAGGAATAATGGCGGCTATTATATTGTATGTTGTTTCTAAAAAATTCTATGTATACGAAAACCCTTTAATAGCTGAAATTGAGGATATTTTACCAGCTGCTAATTGCGGTGGATGTGGGTCACCAGGCTGTAAAGCTTTTGCAGAAAAATTAGTAAATTCAGAAGATATATCAGTGCTGTTTTGTCCCGTTGGTGGTAATGCGGTTATGAAATTAGTATCAGAGGTTTTAGGAAAAGAAGTTTTAGAAAAAGACCCGACAGTAGCTGTTTTAAGATGCCAAGGAGCTTGTGATGTAAGACCAAAAACAACAGAATATCAAGGACCAAAATCTTGTGTCATTTCATCTTTAATATATAGCGGCGAAACCGATTGCCAATACGGTTGTTTAGGTGATGGTGATTGTGTAGCTGTATGTAAGTTTGATGCCATGTATATGGATGAAGCTACAGGATTACCAGTTATAATCTCAGATAAATGCACCTCTTGTGGAGCTTGCGTTGAAGCCTGCCCAAGAGATATTATTGAAATGCGACCAAAGAATAAAAGAGATTTAAAAATATTTGTTGGTTGCCTGAATGAAGACAAGGCAGGTATTGCAAAAAGAGCCTGCGAGGTGGCTTGTATAGGCTGTTCTAAGTGTCTTGATGTTTGTCCGAAAGACGCCATTTCTATAGAGAATAATTTAGCATATATAGATCCAGCCATTTGTACATTATGCAGAAAATGCGTAGAAGTATGTCCTACTCATTCTATAATAGAAACTAACTTTCCACCAAAGAAGGACAAAAAAGTTGAACCTAAAGTTGAAGTACTTGTTGAATCTGAAAAAATAAAAACCGATGCTTAAAACATTTCCGAAAGGCGGTATTCATCCTCCAGAAAATAAGTTAACCTCAACAAAAGGCATCAAAAAAATGCCTGTGCCTAAAATGGTGTATGTGCCCATTTCGCAACACATAGGTATTCCTGCAGAAATAATTGTAAATGTTAAAGATAATGTAGAGATAGGTCAAGTAATTGCTAAATCTGGCGGTTTTGTGTCTTCTAATGTTCATTCTCCGGTAGCAGGAGTTGTTACTAAATTGGATAAGGTGATTGATACCAGTGGATACAAAAAACAATGTATTGTAATACGTACTGATGCTAAAAACGAATCTAATTTTGAAGACATTTCCTATTCTTTAAAAAAGGATATCACAATGGCACCAAAAGATATTCTACAACGGATTAACGACTATGGTATTGTTGGTTTAGGTGGTGCTACATTTCCTTCACACGTGAAATTAAGCCTTAAAGAAGGGACTGTTTTAGACCATCTCATTATTAATGGCGTAGAATGCGAACCTTACTTAACGGCTGACCATCGTTTAATGATTGAAAAAGCCGAAGAGATTCTTGTTGGAATTAAAATTTTAATGTTTGCCTTACATGTTGACAAAGCCATTATTGGAATAGAAAATAACAAGAAAGATGCTATAGATATTTTCAAAAAACTCACTAAAAATGAAAATGGTATAAAAGTAGCTGCTTTACAAGTTAAATATCCTCAAGGCGGAGAAAAACAATTAGTAAGAGCCCTATTAAACAGAGAAGTTCCTAAAAACGGTTTACCGCTTGATGTTGGTGTCATTGTTCATAATGTTGGTACCATTTACGCTATTTATCAAGCCATTCAACACAACAAACCTTTAACAGAACGCGTAGTTACAGTTACAGGAAAACAATTAAAAAATGCTTCTAATTATTGGGTAAAAATAGGAACTCCCATTTCTGATTTGATTAATGAAGTTGGCGGTTTACCAGAAGGTACTCGTAAAATTGTTAATGGCGGTCCTATGATGGGAAAAGCTATTAAAAACTTAGATGTTCCAGTCACAAAAGGTACATCAGGAATTTTAGTTATTTCTGAAGATGAAGCTAGTAGAGGCGAACCAAAAAATTGCATCCGTTGTGGTGAATGTATCTATGTTTGCCCCATGGGATTGGAGCCTCATCTTTTAATGAACTTGTCAGAAAAAGGAATGTATGAAAAAGCGTCTTCAGAAGATATTATGACCTGTATAGAATGTGGATCTTGTAGTTATGTGTGTCCATCTAATCGTCCTTTATTAGATTATATCAGGTTTGGAAAAAATATTGTAAAAAAATTAAATTCCGCTAAAAACTGACTATGAGCACCCAACCTATCATTGTATCTGGTTCTCCACATGTTCACTCAGACAGAACGTCTAAAAAACTGATGTATGATGTTATCATAGCATTACTACCAGCCTTTTTAGTTTCCATATATGTTTTCGGGATAAGCGCTTTAATAGTAACTTCTGTTGCGATTACCTCATGTATATTATTTGAATATGTTATTCAGAAATATCTTTTAAAAACATCTGTAACAATTACAGATGGTTCTGCACTGCTTACAGGCATATTACTTGCATTCAATTTACCTTCAAACTTACCTATTTGGATGGTTATTGTTGGCGGATTAGTGGCTATTGGCATTGCAAAACTATCTTTTGGGGGCTTGGGCTTTAATATTTTTAACCCGGCTTTAGTTGGTCGTGTGTTTTTATTAGTCTCATTTCCTGTTCAAATGACTATGTGGCCAACAGCCATTGAAAATAATACCACCGTTATTGATGCTGTTACAGGAGCTACTTCACTTGGTGTGATAAAAGAAGGTCTTCAATATGGCGAAACCATGACTGAAATTAGTTCAAGGATTCCTTCTACTATAAGTATGCTTTTAGGTTTTACCGGAGGTTCTTTGGGAGAAATGCCAGCCTTAGCACTATTACTTGGAGGACTTTATTTAATCATTAGAAAAGTTATTTCTTGGCATATACCAGTGGTTATGCTAACTACAATGGCAGTAATGACAGGGATTTTCTGGTTTTTAGATCCACAGCATTATGCCAATCCTATCATTCATATTTTATCTGGTGGTGCAATATTAGGAGCATTTTATATGGCAACCGATTTGGTGACTAGCCCAATGACCAAAAAAGGCATGGTAATTTTTGCTATTGGCATAGGAGTCATTACCGTAGTAATAAGGCTTTTTGGAGCTTACCCTGAAGGCGTTTCTTTTGCCATTTTAATTATGAACGCCTTTGTGCCATTAATCAATAAATATTTTAAGCCTCGAAGATTTGGCTCGAAAATTAAAGCTAAAATCGTGTAAATATGAGTAAAAAAGAATCTACTTTTTTCGGAATGTTGCTATCACTTTTGGTTATTACATTAGTTTCTGGTTTCGCATTAGGTTTTGTAAATGATTTAACCATAGAACCTAAAGCAAAAGCAAAACTTGAGAAAAAAATAAATGCCTTAAAATTGGTATTACCTGCGTTTGATAATAACCCCGTTGAAGACGTTAAAATGGTAACATCCGATAAGGTTTCAGATAGTGTAGAAATATATCCTGCCTATTCAAAAAACGAATTTGTTGGTGCAGCTGTTATTGGCTCAACCGACAAAGGTTTTAGTGGTTTAGTGAAACTTATGATTGGTTTTAAACCCAACGGAGATATCGTAAATATCGTTGTTCTGGAACAAAAAGAAACCCCAGGTTTAGGGACAAAAATGACCGAAGACAAATTTATAAAGCAATTCAAAGGTGTCAATATTTCAGACTTTAAATTACAAGTAAAAAAAGATGGTGGTGATGTTGATGCTTTAACGGGCGCAACTATTTCTTCAAGAGCTTTTTGTGATGTCACACAAATAGCTTATGATGCTTTTATAAAAAATAATAATTCATTAAGTGAATTAAAACATTGAGAATTATGGCTAAAACAATACATCAAAAGCAAAATTTCTTAAAAGGAATTATTAAAGAAAACCCCATTTTTGTGATGCTTCTGGGTATGTGCCCAACATTAGGTGTTACCTCTTCGGCATTTAACGGTTTAGGAATGGGTGTTGCTACTGCTTTTGTATTACTCATGTCTAATATTGTGGTTTCATTAGTAAAAAACCTCATTCCTTCAAAAGTACGAATTCCTGCATTTATTATCATTATAGCATCCTTTGTGACTATTGTAGAAATGATTTTAGAAGCATTTGTTCCTTTTTTATATGAGCAATTAGGAATTTTCATTCCATTAATTGTAGTGAACTGTATTATATTAGGAAGAGCAGAAGCATTCGCCTCAAAAAACAATGTGCTGTCTTCTGTAATTGATGCCTTAGGAATGGGTTTAGGTTTTACAATGGCTTTAACAGCCTTAGGATCATTTCGTGAAATATTAGGTAACGGTAGTCTATTTGGGCTTAGTTTTGTTCCAGATGATGCCAATACCTTTATACTTTTTATTTTACCACCAGGTGCTTTTATAGCCTTGGCCTATTTAACGGTTATCTTCAATAAATTAACAACAAAAACTTCTTAATATGGATTATGTCATTATTCTCATAGCTGCCGTATTTGTCAATAATATTGTATTATCACAATTTCTGGGCATCTGTCCTTTTTTAGGAGTTTCTAATAAAGTATCAACATCGTTTGGAATGTCTGGTGCTGTATTATTTGTAATGACTATATCTACAACCGTGACCTATTTGTTGCATCAATATGTGTTAGTGCCTTCCGGATTAAATTATTTAAGAACCATCACCTTTATTTTGGTTATTGCTGCCTTAGTGCAAATGGTAGAAATAATTCTAAAAAAAGTGAGTCCGCCATTATATCAGGCACTAGGGGTTTTTCTACCTTTAATTACAACGAATTGTGCTGTTTTAGGCGTTGCTATATTAGCACTGGGTTTAGATAATGGCAGTTTAGTAAAAGCGGTGTTTTTTGCATTTTCAAACTCCTTAGGATTTAGCTTAGCGTTGATAGTCTTTGCGAGTATAAGAGAGCAATTAGAACTTGCCAATATCCCTGAAGGCATGAAAGGTGTTCCTATTAATTTATTAGTTGCTGGGTTACTATCTTTAGCTTTTTTAGGCTTTACCGCTTTGGTTTAATATGTTAACTCTCAGGAGCCAATTCTACTTCTAAACCATGAAGGTTTGGTGTAATAGGAATTTGACATCCTAATCTGCTATTTTGCTTCACATAAAATGCCTCAGAAAGCATGGCATCTTCTTCATCCTGTATTTCTGGTAATTCTGTATTGCTTAATATATAACATTGGCATGAGGCGCACATGGCCATACCACCGCAAATACCAATAGTGCCTTCGGGTGCCAAATCATACGAACGAACAACTTCCATGAGGTTCATTGCCATGTCTGTTGGAGCTATTACCTGGTGTTGATTTCCGTTTCTGTCTGTTATTTTTATGGTTATATCTTGCATTTATAAATAGGTTGTTTGGGTTTTCCTTTTTAATAGCTAATTTCTAAATCGATACTTTTTAGAAATAGCAGCAAAAATAACACTAAATCTTTAAAAACAAAATAATCCCTACTAATTTAATAGGAATTAAAAATAGTAAGGATAAATAATCGTATAGTAATAAGATAACTAATGTCTCAAGTTCTCTTACTTTTAAAAAATAAAATTGACAAGGTTAAAGTTTTTTACCGTTATTCCAGTATTGAGGTTTGGAGTCTTCAGAGCGTTGTTCCCAATAATCCTGGTTTACTTTTTTACCATCAAAAGTTTTTAACTTTCTTTGGTATACCCAAATAGTTGGATTAAAAACCATATTTGTTACAGCAACGGTGAATAATTGAGGATCTTCTTCTGCTTTCTTTTTATCTTCCTGAATAATAACTTCAAATCCGTTATGTTCAAGTAATTTTTTTAAAAAATCTTTCCGTTCTTCAGAAACCCCTTTTTCAACAAACGTAACTCTTGTTTCCTCAATACTTCCAAACATATGACTTCCTGATAGTGGCATAACGTTTTAATTTAAATTTTTACTTAGTTCAAAAATATAATCATATAATGGGCTATAAAGACCTATAACCAAAATACCAACAACCGTTACCAAAAGTCCTAATCTCATATATAATTTATTCTTAAAATACGGAATAGCTTGATCGTTGGTTCTTAAAAACATGGCTCTTACTACCAATAAATAATAGTATAATGAAATAGTCACATTAACAACGGCTAAAAAAACCAATAAGTAATACCCTTCACTAGCAGCTGCTGTGAATAAGAAAAACTTGCCGAAAAAACCAGCCACCGGAGGAATTCCAGCCAGTGAAAATAGTGCCAACATCATAACTAAACTTAAGTTAGGATTCGTTCTATACAACCCTTCATAATCATTCATATTTTCTTTCCCTGTTTTTAAAGAAATCGCCTGAACTACTCCAAAGGCTGCTAAATTGGAAAAGATATAAATCATCACAAAATATATAATGGTAGCCGTTCCTAATTGTGTTCCTGTAATTAATCCTAATAAAATAAACCCTGCTTGTGCAATAGATGAAAATGCCAAAAAGCGCTTCATGTTTTGTTGTCTTAGAGCGAATAAATTACCTATAAACATAGTTGCCAAGGCTACTACATAAATGATATTTTCCCAAACGTGTATTAATGTCTTAAATACTGTAAACAATAAAATCATAAGTATAAAAACGGCTGCACCTTTAGAGATAACAGATAAATACGACGCCACACTGATAGGTGCGCCTTCATACACATCAGCAGTCCAAAAATGAAATGGAACTAAGGATATTTTAAAAGCTAATCCAGCAAAGAATAATATAAATCCTAAGAGCGTTAAATTAGTAGATGAAATCATCTTAATAATATCATCAAAATAAATAGAACCAGAAGTTGAGTACAACATGGATATTCCAAATAATGAAACGCCTGAAGCTAATGCAGCAGACAATATAAATTTAATTCCAGCTTCACTTGAAATTCTTTTAGTTACTTCAAAAGCTGCTAAGGCTGCAACTGGTAATGTAGAGAGTTCTAATCCTAAATAAAACATTAAGAAATCACCAGCAGAAATCATAAAATACATCCCTAGCAAAGAAGAAAATAAGAGGATAAAAAACTCAGTTCCTCTATTCTGGAGTACTATTTTCTCTTGTAACCAATCTGCTGATTGAAGCAATAGTATCAAAACCCCAACATTAAGTACATTTTTAAAAAAATGTATTAATCCACTTGTTCTAAACATTCCTCCAAAAAGACTGCTCGAATCCATGGCAAAAAAACCAACAATGGTATGAATTCCAAACAAGAAAATAGCCAAATGAACTACACTATGTTTTTTGGTTTTAGAGATTGCTATTTCAGCCGCAACCAATATCAAAATAATGGTTAACAGTATAATCTCTTGTCGCATCAATAAAAAGCTACTAAAATTCATTTTAGTTATCTATTTAATTTTATAATACACCTTGAATAAAGGGTTCTAAACTTTTCATAATCATCTCACTTAACCAGAATGGCGCTACACCTATTCCAATTACGGGAATCATTAATAATAAAATACCTGTTTTTTCATACCAGGTTGCTTTTGGTAAGTCGTTAACATCATTCGTTTCTAAAGGCCCCATCATTATTTTTCCAACCAACCTTAGTATATATACTGATGTTACAACAATTGAGGATACTACCAAAATAGTAAGGATTCTATTAAAAGTATCTGAATTTTGCTGAAAGGCTCCCACAAAAATGTTCATTTCAGCCACAAATCCACTAAAACCTGGTAATCCTAAATATGCTAAACCAGTAATGACATAAATAGCGCCTATAAAGGGTAGAATTTTCATCAAGCCTCCAAGCTTTGTTATATCACGAGTGTGGGTTCTTCCATAAATCATTCCTATCAGTGCAAAAAACAACGCTGTTAATAGACCATGAGACAATGATTGAATGATGGCTCCGTTCCAAGCTATTTTATTGAGTGTTAGTAATGCGAACAATACTAAACCTAAATGACTCACAGATGCATACGCATTAATATATTTTAAATCGGATTGCCTAATGGCAGAAAAAGCTCCATAAACAACGCCGATAGCTGCTAGAATGATAAAGAACCAAGACCAATGTAATGCGCCTTCTGGTAATAAAAACATGGCAATTCTAAACACGCCATAACCTCCTAGTTTCATCAAAACACCGGCATGCAACATAGAAACCGCTGTTGGTGCTGAAGCATGACCATCTGGTGACCAGGTGTGAAAAGGAAATAATGCACTTATAACCGCAAAACCTATAAAGACAAATGGGAAAAATAATTTTTGTGCTTCAATTGGAATATGAACCTTAGCTATTTCCAGAATATTGAATGTTAAAGCACCTCCATCTGCATTCGAATTAAAATAAATTCCTAAAATCCCAACTAATAAAACAGCCGAAGCACCCATAAGCATTAAGGTTAACTTCATGGCCGAATACTCTCTAGGACCAGAACCCCAAATACCAATTAACAAATACATAGGGATTACGGCAATTTCAAAAAACAAGAAGAGTGTAAACAAATCAATGGATATAAATACCCCATAAACTCCTATGGAAAGAACAATAAGTGAAATAAAGAATTCTTTCGGTAATTCCTTCATTTTCCATGAAATAAAAACCCCGGCAAGAACCACAATGGCTGTTAATAATATTAAAGCTACCGAAATACCATCAACACCAATATTATAATGAATATTAAAGTTTTTAAACCAAACAAGGTCTTTGCTAAATACCATAATGTTGCTATTAACCTTAATTTCTTTCAAATATGCAAACACTAAATTGATTGCCATACCTAGTTGAATGAAGCTTCCAATCATGGAAACAACACGCGAACGTTCTAAGCCTTTGGAAAAGACTAAAGCTATAACGGTTATGATAGGTACAATTATGAAAAGAGTTAAAATATCCATATTAATCCATTTAGTTTGTCCATAAATAAATAAACACTAATGCTATGATGACAGCTCCCATAACAAATGAAAACGCATAATCTTGAAATTTACCAGATTGAAGGCCTTTTATTCTACCAGATAACCAAACTGTTTTATTCCCGATGCCTTCCATCGTTCCGTCAACATATTTTTTATCGAATTTTGCAATAGGTGCCGAAATAAGATTGAAAATAATTTTCTTTGTGATGAATAAATAAATTTCATCAAGGTAAAACTTGTCACTTGCCCATTTATAAAGTGGTCCAAAAGCTGTAGCATAGGTGTCAGATAAGCTATTTTCTTTTTTGTAAAATACCCATGCCAATACAATACCTATTAAACCAACACCTGTTGCAATGGCCGCTAAAGGATAATTTAAATGCGCTTCAAAACCTACTCTATCTGGCGTTATCAATTCGCTAAATGGTATAAAACCGCTTACTATACTTAGCAATGCCAAAACGATTAAAGGAAACGTCATGGATAAAGGAGACTCATGAGGTGTATGTTCGTATGTTTTTTCTTTTCCCCAGAATATTCCAAAGTAAATTCTAAACATATAAAAAGCTGTTAGTCCTGCAACAAATACACCGACATAATAGATTAGCTTATTATGTTCAAAGGCTGCTACCAAAATTTCATCTTTACTCCAAAAGCCTGCAAAAGGAGGCACACCAGCAATAGTTAATGCAGCGATTAAAAACGTGATATTAGTTATTGGCATATATTTTCGCAATCCGCCCATATCTTTCAAATAATTACTATGCACAGCATGTATAACAGACCCGGCACCTAAAAACAACAAGGCTTTAAACATGGCGTGTGTAAATAAATGGAACATAGATGCCATATACCCAACACCGTCATGTCCTTCATAACCTGAAACTCCTAAAGCTAACATCATATAACCGATTTGTGACATGGTTGAAAAGGCTAATACACGTTTTATGTCGGTTTGAGTAATGGCTATAATAGCTGCAAACAATGAAGAAAACGCACCTACATACGCTACAACATTCAATGCAAAACCATGTTCAACAAAATAAAACATGGGAAATAATCGAGCGACTAAAAAAACACCAGCGACTACCATAGTAGCAGCGTGAATTAATGCTGAAACTGGCGTTGGTCCTTCCATAGCGTCAGGCAACCAAATGTGTAAAGGAAACATAGCCGACTTACCGGCACCACCTATAAATATTAACAGCAACGCCCAAGTGATAACTGAAAGTCCCATAAACGACGTTGATGCCCAGTTTAAAATAACTGCTCCTTCCGGATTATTTAAAGTTTCAAAATCATACGTTCCTGTAAAATAGCCCATGATTAAAATACCTATCAGGAATCCTAAATCAGCAAACCTAGTAACAATAAATGCTTTTTTTGCAGCTGAAACTGCTGATGGTTTGGTATAATAATAGCCAATCAACAAAAATGAAGACACACCTACTAATTCCCAAAAAATATAAATTTGGAAGAGGTTTGTAGCTAATACCAATCCATACATAGAAAATGTAAACAAAGATAAATAGGAGAAAAATCTGGTATATCCGTCATCTCCTTTCATATAACCTCTACTATAAATATGAACCATGAGCGATACAATGGAAACCACGATAAGCATCATAATTGAAATAGTATCAATTAAAACACCCATATCTATATGTAAGGTCTCTGTAAAGTTCATCCAAACCGTTTTATTTACAAACGTTTGATAAACACCATCAACTTTTCCACTTACAAAAAAGTATTCATAGGCTGTGTAAAAAGATAGGGCCGCTGATGTAGCTAATCCCAAAACACCTATATAACCAGAAATTGCGGGTTTGATTGTTTTACTATTAAGACCAAGCAATAAAAATACTGCTAGAGGAATTAAAGGAATTAATATAGTGTAACTAATGTTCATAATTCAACCTATTAATATTTCATGATTTCAGTGTCTTTAACCTCAACAGAACTTATCTGTCTGTAAAGATTAATGATGATAGAAACCGCCAAAGCAGTTTCAGCAGCCGCAACTGCTATTATAAAAATTGAAAAAATAACGCCTTGCAGCATATCTGGGTATAAATACTTATTAATCACTACAAAATTTACCACAGACGCATTCAATATTAATTCAATAGAAATCAATACTGAAATCAAATTTTTTCGTGTTATAAAACCGTAAATTCCAATAAAAAATAAGATGGATGTTACCGTTAAAATTTCGAATATACTAATGCCTGCTATCATAATACGTCGTCATTTTTATCTGTTAGTTTTCTTCCTTTTGCAATTACTATAGCTCCAATCATAGCAGCTAAAAGTAATACGCTTATGACTTCAAATGGTAATATAAATCCACCAGCTTCATAGCTTAAAAGTTTAGCTCCTACATCAGCTGTTGAAGTTGTAACGCTATTTTCTACAACATGAAAGTCATTATTATAAATGGTATATAAGAAAACAGCTAAACCTGATAAACATAATAAACCCGTCATACTTTTTCTTAATGGTTTTGCCATTTCAAGTTCCATTTCAATATGGTGAACAAGCAAGACCGAAAAAATAATAAGCACTATAATACCTCCGGCATACACCGTAAGTTGAATAGCCGCTAAAAAGTTATAATCTATTAAAAAATAAATACCTGCTATGCCGCATAACACAAACAATAGATAAATTACAGAACGAAGCATTTTACGGCTACTTACTGAAGCCATCGCAAATACAATAATAATAACCGATAAGATGTAAAAAATATACTTTTCCATATGCTTAATCTTCTACGCCAGCTTTAACTTTTGATCCGGGCCTGTTCAATACTTTTGTTAATTGTGTTCTATCATAGGTTGAGTTCTCGAAATTTTGAGCCCACACAATGGCATCTGTAGGACACGCTTCAATACACAACCCACACATGGTACATAATCCTAAATGGTAAATATGTTTATCAATAAACTTTTTCTTTTTGCCCGTTGCTTCATCAATACCTCTATCCCAGATTATTTCTATACTTCCATTAGGACAAGCTAGCTCACATTTTTGACAACCAGTACATTGGTGTTCATTATTTTCATCATGCGGCATCACTACCTCACCACGAAAACGTTCAAACATTTTTAAGGTGCTCCTATTATCTGGATATTGCTGTGTAATGGCTCCTTTTCTAGACGTTAAAAAATACTTTCCGGTAACACTCATACCGGTTAGCAGTGTTTTTATTCCTGTATATATATCTGAAATATAACTCATGCCTCTAAAATTTAATGGTTAAGTTCAACCAAACAATGATGGCCATTATAACGATGTTAACCAAGTTGATTGGCAACAAGTATTTCCATTCGAGTGTTAGTAACTGATCCACTCTTAATCGTGGAAATGTCCATCGAAACCACATCATTAAGAATACTAACATCAAGGTTTTTCCCAAGAACCAGAAAACGCCTAACCAAGGAATAGATTCTGTAATTCCAAAAGGTGATAACCAGGCTCCAAAAAATACGGTGGTTGCAATGGCTGCAATAATGAACATGTTGATGAATTCTGCTAAAAAGAAATAGGCGAACTTCATTCCTGAATATTCCGTATGAAAACCAGCTCCAAGCTCAGATTCGGCTTCAACCATATCAAATGGTGCTCTGTTAGTTTCAGCAGTTCCTGCAATCATGTATATCATAAAGGCAATTACTGCGGGCACATGTCCTTGTAAAATGAGCCAACCTTCTTTTTGTGTTTCTACAATTTCTGATAATTGTAAGCTTCCTGTTAATAATACCATGGTTAATAATGATAACCCAATGGACAATTCATAACTTATGGTTTGTACACCACTACGCATAGCCCCAATAAGAGCAAATTTGTTATTGCTACTCCAACCAGCCAGTAAAATACCGATCACACCAACAGAGGAAATGGCAATTAAAAAAAAGATGCCTATATTAATGTCAAAGGCTTGAAATTCTTTGGTGAACGGAAACACCGCTAAGGCCATTAATGAAGATATAATGACAAAATATGGTGCTAAATTGTATAAAAATTTATCCGCTTTAACGGTCCCGGTTAATTCTTTGGATACAAGTTTTAAGGCATCTGCCATGGTTTGAAACAAACCCCAATATCCAACTCTGTTCGGGCCAATTCGCAATTGAAACCAAGCAGCAACCTTTCGCTCTAAAAGCACCAAGTATAGCCCAGCAACAGCAAAAATTGCTAAATAAATTAACGCAACAATACTCATTCCCAAAATACTTGCCACGCCTTCTGGCATGAAGCCGATAAGCCATTCTTGAATTGTTTCTGTTATATTTAAAGATATATTCATTGTGCTCATTTTATCTGTCAATATCAGGTATTACTAGGTCAAGGGTCGCCATAGAGGCTACTAAATCTCCAATTTTTCCACCAACCGCAATATGATTTAATAAGGATAAATTTGAAAATCCTGGAGAACGAAATTTGAGTCGATATGGATTTTTTGTACCTGTACTAATAATATAAACGCCTAATTCGCCGCGAGCCGTTTCCACCTTTTGGTAATACTCACCTTTTGGCAATTTTATTACAGCATTGGTAGCTACTTTATGCTCTCCTTCTGGAATGTTATCAATAAGTTGTTCTATGATGGACATAGCTTCCCACATTTCCTGAATTCTAACTTGATATCTTGCGAAGGTATCGCCTTCAGTTTTTAGCGCTTCATTAAAAGTTACTCTATCATAGGCACTATAAGGATGATGTTTTCTTACATCGCAAGAATATCCTGAACCACGACCAACTGGGCCTGATGCTCCGAATGAAATAGCATCTTCTTTGGACAAAACGCCCACACCTTTTGTTCTTTTTTGAAAGATGACGTTACCTGTTAATAAGGTGTCATATTCCGGTAATTTTGTTTTAAAATGCGCAATGAAATCCTTAGTTCTTTGAACAAAATTTGGATGAATATCAAACATCAAGCCACCAGGAATATTATAATTCATGGTTAACCGTGCTCCACATGTTTCTTCAAAAATATCATTAATCATCTCGCGATCTCTGAAGCCGTAAAAATAGGTTGTAAGTGCACCAACATCCATTCCCATAACGCCCCACCACAAACAATGCGATGCAATTCGGGTTAATTCACTAAGAATGGTTCTAATGACTTTTACACGGTCTGGAAGTTCTAATTGAAGGGCATTTTCAACGGTTAAACAAACGGCTTCATTATTTATATGAGAAGATAGATAGTCCATTCTATCCGTAAGATGCACTATTTGTTGATAGCTATCACGTTCGCACATTTTTTCAATGGAACGATGTATATAGCCTAAATCTGGTTCTACTTTTTTAATAATTTCTCCATCAATGGTTAATAAAAGTCTTAAAACACCGTGCGTAGCAGGATGTTGTGGACCCATATTAATAAAATACTCTTCTGATTTAAAATTGCTTTTAACTAAAGTTGTTTCCATAATCACCTATTTAATAACCATGTTAATTTCATCTTCATAGTCCTTTCTTAATGGAAATCCTTCCCATTCATCAGTTAAGAATAATCGTTTTAAATTAGGATGATTATTGAATTTTATTCCGAAGAAATCATAAACTTCACGTTCATGAAATTCAGCTGTTTTCCAGATATCACAAACAGAATCAAAAACTGGATTTTCTCTATCAGCAGTTTTTACTTTTACAACAATACTATGTCTGTGAGTAGTTGACTCTAAATGATATACAACGCCTAATTCTGGTTGCCAGTCCACACCACTTAAACAGAATAAATAATCAAAACTTGTCTCCTTATTAGACTTCAAGTCTGACATTAATTGATGAAGATGTTCAGGGGTAACGGTAATATTTAAAAACTGAGATTCTTCTTCAGAAAATTCTAAATCCGTAATCCAGCTATTTATTAAATTTTGTAAGGCTTCATTAGTCATAACTTGTTATTTAAATACCTTCATCAAACCCATCAATAGGATTCTCTTTATGTTTCATGTTTTCAGTTCTGATTTTATCCTGAAGCATCAACATCCCTTGCAATAAAGCTTCTGGACGTGGTGGACAACCTGGTACATAAACATCAACAGGAATCACATGGTCTGCACCTTTGACTACGGAATACGTATTATAGAAAAACGGACCACCAGAAATAGCACAGGCCCCCATGGCAATGACATATTTTGGCTCTGCCATTTGATCATATAATCTTCGTAAAACCGGTGCCATTTTATTGACAATGGTTCCAGCAATAATAATTAAATCGGCTTGTCTTGGGGAAGGCCGAGCCACTTCAAAACCAAATCGCGAATAATCATGTCTGGCAGCTCCAGTTTGCATCATTTCAATGGCGCAACAACTGGTGCCAAAATAAAGCGACCAAAGTGAATTTGATCGCCCCCAATTGATTATTTGATCCAATGAAGTAACAATCACGTTAGCTCCATTTCCTGCCGGAATAACTTTTCCGGGAAAATCTTTAGGAATTTCTTGATTTCTGTATTCAGCCTGTGATAAAAATCGTTCTTTGTCGTCTACTCCCATTTTAATGCTCCTTTTTTCCATGCATAAATTAATCCTAATCCTAAAATCAATAAGAATACAAATATTTCTATTAAAGCTACCGCTCCAAAATCTTTAAATACAACAGCCCAAGGCACTAAAAATGCCACCTCAACATCAAAGATTAAAAATAAAATAGCAAAGAGATAATACCCTACTTTAAATTGAACCCAAGTGGGCCCAATAGTTGTCATACCACTTTCATAAGGCTCTCGCTTTTGAAGGTTATCTGATTTATGGGAAATTAAATTTGATAAGAAATTTGCTCCTGCGACTAAAACAATTCCGGCTAATAAAAAAACAATGATAGCTTCAGATTCCATCTTAAAATATTCTATTTATTTTGTTCAAAATTACTGGTTATAATCTGCTTGTTTACTGATATAAGTCAGTTTTTAATAAATTATTTTACCATATATATTTCTCCTGAAAAGAACAAATCATTTGTTTTTGAAAACTTAGAATTTGCCTTCACTTGTTTGGTCAAAGCATCTTCTCGTTCTTCAAGAGTTACATCGTCAAAACTTCTAATAATACCTGTTGCAACAGGGTATTCTAACCTTACTAGCATTTGATGCATTGTAGGGTCTTTTTCCTTAGCATTGTGTACCAAAAGGTCGTCTTCTGTAATACCGTTTTCGCCAATGGTAACCACTTCTAATTTCAGTTTATTTAACCTTAAACCTTTATCTCTATTTTTACCAAAAATCATTGGTTTTCCATGTTCTAAGTAAATCTGCTTGTCTTCTTTTACGTCTTTATTAGTAATGTGGTTATAGCATCCGTCATTAAAAATAACACAATTCTGTAAGACCTCAATCAATGAGGTTCCTTTAAATTTATGAGCCTCAATGAGCATTTGACTAATATCTTTGGGAACATTGCCTCCTATTCTTCCAAAAAACCTAGCATTAGCACCTAAGGCTAGTTCACCTGGACTAAAAGGTGGTTGTGTGTTTCCATAAGGAGATGATTTTGTTTTTTGGCCTACTAAAGATGTTGGCGAAAACTGCCCTTTTGTTAACCCGTAAATTTCATTATTAAACAAAACAATGTTTAAATCAATATTTCTTCTTAATACATGAATAAAATGGTTTCCACCAATGGCCATAGCATCGCCATCGCCAGTCATAACCCATACGCTTAACTTTGGATTTGCCAATTTTATTCCAGATGCAATAGCTGGTGCTCTACCATGAATGGAGTGCATTCCATACGTGTCCATATAATAAGGAAAGCGTGATGAACAACCAATACCTGAGACAAATACAACCTCTTCTTTTTTAACGCCCATTTCTGGAAGCGCTTTTTGCATGGATCGTAAAATAACATAGTCATCGCATCCAGGGCACCATCTTACTTCTTGGTCACTTTCAAAATCTTTATAGGTATATTTTTTTTCTACAATTGCTTCCATAATTATTTTACTAGTTTTTTAAATTCATCTATAAGTTCATTATTTCCAAAAGGTAAGCCTTGAATTTTATTAAACTGTAAAAATTCAAAACCATTAAAGTTCATTCTAAGGATATTAACAAACTGACCGTTGTTTAACTCACAAACCAAAATTTTCTTGAATCTTTTGAATAAAGCTTCGGTATTTTTTGGGAGTGGATTAATGTAATTAAAGTGAGCAAATCCAATATTTTTATAACCTTCAAGGTTGATTTGTTTTACAGCAGAATGTAAAGACCCGTAAGTTCCGCCCCACCCAACAACAAGTAAGTCCCCAGAATCGGCAAACTCAGTTTTTATCTCTGGAATATAATTTTGAACCCGCTTGACTTTTTCAGCTCTGATTTTTGTCATTTTTTCATGATTCTCCGGCGCTTGATTTACATTACCCGTTACACTGTCTTTTTCTAAACCGCCAATTCTATGTTCAAATCCAGGCGTTCCTGGTATTCCCCAATTTCTGGCTAAGGTGTCTTGATTCCTAGTATATGGTTGCCAATTTTCATAAGCAGTCTTAGTAATGTTATTTTTTATTTCAGGAAGCTCATCAATACTTTGAATTTTCCATGGTGCTGATCCATTTGCAATATAACCATCTGTTAACAATATAACTGGTGTCATATGCTCTAAAGCCAATTTAGCGGCTTGAAACGCAAAGTTAAAACAGTTTGCAGGCGTACTTGCTGCAATGACAATAACAGGACTTTCACCATTTCTACCATACATAGCTTGCATTAAATCTGATTGTTCTGTTTTTGTTGGTAATCCTGTAGAAGGGCCTCCACGTTGAACATTTACAACTACTAATGGCAATTCCATAATCATTGCCAATCCTAGCGCTTCCCCTTTTAATGCTAAACCAGGACCTGAGGTTGTGGTAATCGCTAAATCTCCAGCAAAAGCAGCACCAATGGCCGATGCTATACCAGCAATTTCGTCTTCTGCCTGAAACGCTTTCACTCCAAAATGTTTGTGCTTTACCATTTCGTGTAAAATATCGGTTGCAGGTGTTATGGGATATGACCCTAAAAAAAGTTCTAACCCAGATTTTTCTGCCGCTGCTAAAAATCCCCAAGCAGTTGCGGTATTACCCATAATAACTCTATAGGTTCCAGAGGGCATTTTTGCTGGTGAAATGGTATATGCGTTTGGTATGAGTTCTAAAGTTTCAGCAAAATAATAGCCTGCATTTAACACCTTAGTATTAGCTTCAATTAAATGCGGTTTAGTTTTAAACTTTTTATTAAAGAAATCAATGGTGTGCTCTTTGGCTCGTCCATACATCCAATACACCATTCCTAAAGCAAACATGTTTTTACTTCTAGTAATTGCTTTATTATCTAATCCTTCCACATTTTTTAAAGCTTCTTTAGTTAAAGAAGTCATATCAACCTGAATCACTCTATAGTTATCTAAACTATGATCTTCAAGAGGATTGGTTTCATATTGCGCCTTTTCTAAGTTCTTTTTGTTAAAGGCATCTGTATCTACTATAATGGTATGGCCTGGTTTTAATGCATATAAATTTGTTTTTAAGCCTGCAGGATTCATGGCTACCAACAAATCTAAATTATCACCTGGTGTACTTACTTCAACACTACCTATATGTACTTGAAATCCTGAAACCCCATATAAACTTCCTTGTGGAGCCCTAATTTCTGAAGGATAATTTGGAAATGTAGCTATATCATTCCCAAACATTGCTGAGGTGTCAGAAAACTGGGTTCCTGTTAATTGCATGCCGTCTCCAGAATCTCCAACAAATCTAATTACTACAGCTTCTAAGACCTCTGGTTGGAGTTTCAATTTTTCTGTTATCATAATTTATACTTCATTAATTTATTAAAAAATGACCAATTGTCATTATATTTAAAGTAACCAAATATAATTTCACTTTTTAATATGAAATATGATTTTTATCATTTACTGAAACTCTAATTAAGATTAATATTGTACTATATTATAATTAAAAAATCTAAAAATTATGGCTATAATTATCACCGAAGACTGTATAAATTGTGATGCTTGTATTTCAGAATGTCCAAACAATGCAATATATGAACCCGATCAAAACTGGTCTTACTCAGATGAAACTGCTTTAAGCGGAACTGTGACAACTCTTGATGGAAGAGACATTGATGCCGATGCAGAAAATGATCCAATATCTGATGAATTCTATTTTATTGTTTCAGACAAATGTACTGAATGCAAAGGATTCCATGACGAACCACAGTGTGCTTCTGTTTGCCCTGTAGATTGTTGTATTCCTGATGAAAATCATGTTGAATCTGAAGAAACACTTTTGGCTAAAAAAGTTTGGTTACACGGCGAGTAATTTCATATTAACATATAAATTGCTGCTATTTTTCCGCATGAGTCATACGATAATGTTGTATTACTTTTGAGTTAACATAATACTTCTTAGCTAAAACAATAGCTAAAAAAGGGATGCACCTAAACGGATGCATCCCTTTTTTATTTCATGTAAACAAATGCTTTTTAAAATATGATATATATCATAAAAAGGAAATCATCCAATTTTTTTTTAGAACTGACATAAGTCATAGAATTAGTAATCCAATGTTTATAATTTCACACTTATTATTTAATACCTGATTAATAAAATTATAATATTATGGAAAAAGGATTTGAAAAGCTAATATGTGACGCTAATGAGGCCGTAGCTAGAGTAGCACATAAAACCAACGAAGTTTGTGCTATTTATCCAATAACACCTGCATCGCCCATGGGAGAACATGTAGATGTTTATAGTTCAAAAGGACAAAAAAATATTTGGAATAACATTCCTAGAATTGTTGAAATGCAAAGTGAAGGAGGCGCAGCAGGAGCTGTTCATGGTGCGTTACAAGCTGGTGCGTTAACAACCACATTTACTGCTTCACAAGGATTGCTCCTTATGATTCCTAATATGTACAAAATAGCTGGTGAATTATTACCAACTGTTATTCATGTGGCAGCAAGAACCATTGCAACACATGCCTTATCCATTTTTGGTGATCACTCTGATGTTATGGCTGCAAGACAAACAGGTTTTGCCATGCTATTTGGAGGCTCTGTTCAAGAAGCTCAAGATTTTGCATTGATATCTCAAGTAGCCACTTTAAAATCAAGAGTGCCTTTCTTAAATATTTTTGATGGTTTTAGAACCTCTCATGAAATCTCAAAAATTGATGCCATTCCTGATAGCATTATTAAAGCCATGATGCCAGAAGATAAAATTATGGATCATAAAAAACGCTCATTAGATCCCGATCACCCAGTTATTAAAGGAACTTCACAAAATCCAGATGTATTTTTCCAAGCCAGAGAAGCTTCTAATACTTTCTACCAACAAGTTCCTGAAATTGTACAAAATACTATGGATGAGTTTTACGCTCATACAGGACGTCGTTATAATTTATTTGATTATATAGGACATCCAGAAGCTGAACGCATTATTATCATTATGGGTTCTGGTGAAGGTGCCGTTAAAGAAACCGTTAATGAAATGGTGGAAAGAGGCGAAAAAGTAGGTGCTCTTTTAGTAAGATTATACAGACCTTTCTCTATTGAGAATTTCATTGAATTCTTACCTAAAACCGTTAAAAAAATTGCCGTTTTAGATAGAACAAAAGAACCAGGAAGTATTGGAGAGCCTTTATATTTAGACATTATTTCAGCATTAACTGAAAGTGATGTTGAAATGCCTCAAGTGGTTGGTGGTCGTTATGGTCTGTCTTCTAAAGAATTCAACCCTAGAATGGTTAAAGGAATTTATGATGAATTATTAAAAGCGAAACCTAAAAATCATTTCACGGTCGGTATATATGATGATGTTACTCATACTAACTTAGAAATTGATGATTATTTTACCGTAAAACGTTCTACCATCAACTGTATGTTTTATGGTTTAGGATCTGACGGAACTGTTGGAGCCAATAAAAACTCTATTAAAATTATTGGAGATACTACCGATAATTATGTTCAAGGTTATTTTGTATATGACTCTAAAAAAGCAGGTGCACAAACCATTTCTCACTTGCGTTTTGGGCCAGAACCCATTCACTCAACCTATTTAATTGATAAAGCAGATTTTATTGCAAGTCATCAATTCAATTTTATTGAAAAATATAATATGTTAAGCGACCTAAAATTAGGCGGAACATTCTTACTAAACTCTCCTTATTCTAAAGAAGAAATTTGGGATCAACTACCAAAAAAACTTCAAAAAGAAATTATAGAAAAAGAGGCCGAATTTTATATTATAGATGCCAGTAGAGTTGCTCAAGAAGCTAATTTAGGCAAGCGAGCCAATACCATTTTACAAACATGTTTCTTCGCTATTTCTGGAATATTACCTAAAGATGAAGCCATTCAAAAAATTAAAGATGCCATTGTAAAATCTTATTCCCATAAAGGAGAAAAGATTGTAAAAATGAACTTTAATGCGGTTGATAAATCTTTGGAGAATCTACAAAAAGTAGACTATCCTAAAGTATCCAGTAGTGAAAAAGAATTGCTTTCTGCCATGACCAATGCTCCTGATGGTTTTGTTAAAGACGTATTAGAAAAAATATTGGCTGGTGCTGGGGACGAATTGCCTGTTAGCGCATTTCCTGTGGACGGTACCTTCCCAACGGGAACTACACAATACGAAAAACGAGGTATTGCGGACTTTATTCCTATTTGGGATGATGCTAATTTGTGCACACAATGTAACAAGTGTGTTGCCATTTGCCCTCACGCTGCTATTAGATCAAAAGTAGTTTCAAATGACATGTTAGTAAACTCTCCTTCTTCTTTAAAAGCGGTTCCTGCTAAAGGAAGACCTTTTGATACTGAAACAGAGTCTTATGTTTTACAAGTGTCTCCAGAAGATTGTACAGGTTGTGACCTTTGTGTAGCTGTTTGTCCAGCGGTAAGCAAAGAGATAGATGATTTTAAATCTATCAACATGAGAAAAAAACTTGATTACAAAGAAGAAGAAAATAATAACTGGGATTACTTTGTAAAACTTCCTTATTATGATAGAAGTGAGCTGCAGATAACCAATGTAAAAGGCTCACAATTTTTAGAACCATTATTTGAATTCTCAGGTGCTTGTTCTGGTTGTGGTGAAACACCTTATATTAAACTACTCACTCAATTATATGGTGATAGTATTTTAGTTGCTAATGCCACTGGTTGTTCATCCATATACGGAGGAAATTTACCAACAACACCTTATAAAACCAACGAATTTGGTAGAGGTCCAGCTTGGGCAAACTCCTTATTTGAAGATAATGCTGAATTTGGTTTAGGCATGCGTTTAGCACTCACCAAAAAACAAGAAATAGCGGTTGATTTATTAAAATCACTTGAATTTTTAGTAGGCAGTGAAATTGTAGAATCTATTTTATCAAATCCTGAGGTCACTGAAACTGAGAAAGCTAAAAAAATAGCCGACATTGAAGACCTTAAGAAAACCCTAAAAGTTCTTGATAACAATGATGATGCTATCAAACTTAGCAACTTAACCGAATATCTACGTAAAAAAGCCGTATGGATTATTGGCGGAGACGGTTGGGCTTATGATATAGGTTACGGCGGTGTAGACCACGTATTAGCTTCGGGTGAAGATATTAATATTTTAATTTTAGATACTGAAGTTTATTCCAATACTGGTGGACAAACCTCGAAAGCAACACCATTAGGCGCAAGTGCTAAGTTTTCGGTATCCGGAAAACGTACCAGTAAGAAAAGTTTAGCCTTACAAGCGGTGTCTTATCAAAATGTATATGTTGCACAAGTAGCTATTGGTGCCAAAGATTTACAAACACTTAAAGCTATTGAAGAAGCTGCTGCATATCCTGGACCATCTGTAATTATTGCTTACTCTCATTGTGGTGAACATGGTTACGATTTAAAACATGGTGCAGAACAACAAGAGAAAGCCGTTGATTCTGGTTACTGGCCATTATTTAGATTTGACCCACAACAAGAAAAAGGAAAGAAATTTAGATTGGATTCAAAAAAACCAACCATTCCTTTAAGTGATTTTATGTATAATGAAACCCGTTTTACAAGAGTTGTTAAAGATGATGCAGAATTAGGTAAATCATTACTTAATCAAGCACAAGAAGAAGTAAATTCAAAATGGGAACGCTTAGAAATTTATAGAGATATGTAACTATAAAACTAAGGGTAAAGCTGAATACCTTAAAGCAATATTCTAAATGTCAAATAAAATGGCATTTAGAATATGCTTTTTAATTATAACCTTTAAAATCCATAAATTATGGGAACAAAAGCCAAGGAACATTTCATTACTGCCCTAGAAAAACTAAATGAAGCTAAACAAGAATTGTTTAGACCAGAAGAAGACATGGTGTCTTTCTTAGTTTGTAAAAACTCACAACATGCTATTGAAAATTATTTAAAAGGATACCTTTTAAAAAACGGCGTAGATGTAGAAGATTGTCTTACTATTGACAGTCTTTACAACCAATGCTTAGTCATTAACAAAAACTTTGAAAAGGTTGATTTATCAGACTTTCAATGTAAAGGACATGATATAAACTCAAGATACTGTACTGAAATTCCAAAAGTCAGTAATTGTTTTGATGCCGCTGATAATTTAGATACCTTTTTAAGAAAAGAAAAGATTCTTTAAATATTTAATATATTTAACAAAAAAGGTGGTTAAGAATATGTTCTTAACCACCTTTTTTGTTTTTTGAATGGATGTTAATGTTGAATATTAATGACCGTTTCTATCTGTGGTGCATACTTTTTTATAGTCATTTCAACACCAGATTTTAAAGTCATTTGATTGACACTGCAACCTACACAAGCTCCTTTTAATTGCACCTTAACGTGTTTGTCATCTTCAATGGAAAGCAACGAAATATCGCCGCCATCGCTTTGCAAAAAAGGACGAATTTCATCGAGTGCCTTTTCAATATTTAACCTCAATTCTTCTGTGGTCATATCCTATTTTTTAACGGCAGAACATCCTGCCATAGTGGTAATTTTTATTGCCTCGGTTGGTGGTAAATCTTCATTTCTGTTCACGACTTCTTGTACGACATTTTGAGTGATTTTTTTAAACGCATCTGCCAAAGGCGTTTCTATTTGTAGTGCTGCCGGACTGCCAACATCACCCGCTTCACGAATGCTTTGTACTAAAGGCAATGCTCCTAAAAACGGAACGCCTAAATCTTCAGCCAAATGTTTAGCTCCATCTTTACCAAAAATATAGTATTTATTGTTTGGTAATTCTGCAGGCGTAAAATAAGCCATGTTTTCAATAATACCCAGAACTGGCACATTAATACTTTCCTGTTGAAACATGGCAACCCCTTTTTTGGCATCGGCCAAAGCCACTACCTGAGGCGTACTAACAATAACCGCTCCTGTTATAGGAAGCGATTGCATGATGCTTAAATGAATATCACCAGTTCCTGGAGGCAAGTCAATTAACAAAAAATCGATGTCTCCCCAATGCGCATCAAAAATCATTTGATTTAAGGCTTTTGCTGCCATAGGGCCTCGCCACACTACGGCTTGATCTGGTTGTGTAAAAAATCCGATTGAAAGTACTTTAACACCATAACTTTCAATAGGTTTCATTTTAGATTGTCCATTAATATTAACTGCTAAAGGACGTTCTTTTTCAACATCGAACATAATAGGAATGGATGGCCCATAAATGTCGGCATCTAAAATACCCACTTTAAAACCCATTTTCTGTAAAGATACCGCCAAATTTGCCGTCACGGTAGACTTTCCAACGCCTCCTTTTCCAGAGGCAATGGCTACAATATTATGAATACCAGGAATGGCATTTCCTTTTATAACATTTACTTTTGGTTTTTCTGGTGCATTTATTTTGACATTGACCGTAATTTTTGCTTTTTCATAAACCAATTCATGAATGGTTTTTAAAATATCAACTTCCGTGCGTTTCTTTGCTTGTAAACTTGGATTTGTTATGGTAATATCTACAATAACTTCATCCCCAAATGTCATAACATTGGTTACAGCACCGGTTTCAACCATGTTGCCACCTTCACCGGGAACAGTTATGGTTTCTAAAGCTTTAAGTATGTCTTGTTTACTTAATTTCATTTGATTATAATATTTGTTGTTTATCGGTCACAGGGAACACCCTAATACACATTTTCTTGTCTGAACATGGCTCTCATGGAGGCTTCTTCTGTTTTTATTTAAATTGAATTTTAAATCCTCACAATAAACCCAATTCATTTAATAATTTAGATTTATTCTAAAATACAAATATACGGTGAAAAGTTATTATTTTAAAGCAGATTTATTGAAATGATTTTGTAAATATATAAGCCTTTGATAGGATTTAAACTGATTTAAATCATATCATCAAATAAGAAGCACCTCTATAAAACCAAAAGATTTGCCCTTATGTTCAGGCTCCAAACCATTAAAAAGAACCTCATTCTTAAAACATGGTACCCTTTGAAAAACTCGTCAATCCATTAGCTTCAGCTAAGCCAATGCCTTATACCGAAGGTATTTTTACGTCTTTTTATGCGTGAAATCAGTATCGAGAATTATTCTTCCGATTTTTGAAATTTCCAGAGATGCCCTTTCTGAACTGACAATTTAATACATGATGAGATGATTTTTAAAACACCTTATGAGTTCTATTGATTTAAACCTTTCTGGAAGATTTCTTTATATGGATAATCACTCTAAACGGTTTATTTTAAGCAATTTGATTTTTAATGCTGTGTACTGAACCAACAAGTTATTTTTTAAAACATCATATTTAGAAGCAAGTAATTGGTTTTTTACCGAAGTAAACGTAACGGCATCAATTTTATCGCTTTCAAATTTGTGCTGAGTGGTTTTAAACGATTCTTCAGCATAATGTAACGTGGTTTGCAAGATTTCTTGAAGTTGCTGGTATTGCATTTTTTTGGTGCTTTCCTCTCTTAATTGCTGGTTAATACTATTTTTTGCTTGTTCAAGTGCTTCTTTGCTTTTTTCACTTTCTATTTTCGATACTGCTATGTTTTTACTGTTTCTAAATCCGTTAAAAATGGGAATATTCAACTGTAATCCTGCGCTACTACTTTTATTTGCGTTTATTTGGTCTTCAAAATTTTCCTTTATGATGTTAGAGTTTAATTCATTCGTGTAAAAGGAAGATAATGTGTAATACCCTGTAAGTAAAGGCATCTTTGAGGCGCGTTGCACAGCGACATTTTTCAAACTGTTTTGGTAGTTTAGTTCGGCCAGTAACAACCTGGGATTTTCAACAGCTAAGTCCTTATAAGTTCCATGCAAATCAATTTCTCCTTCTATGGAAACGGCAAATATCAAGTTTTCAGTATTTTCTTCAATATTCATTAATTGAAATAATTGCAGCTTTTGGAGATGGTACAATTGTCTTGTTTCTAGCAATTGTTTTTGTTCTTGAGCATGGCTAAGCTGAATATCATACCAATCACTTTTAGGCTTTTTCCCTATGGAGACTTCTTTCCCTATCCTATCAACATTAAATTGGGTATTTACCATTTGCTCTTCCTGTATCTTGAGAAGTTCCTGAGTATATACCACTTCAAAATAATTTTCAAGCAATTGCATTTTATAGGTATATTCCACAACTTCTTTATCTGCTTTTGCCAATTCAATGTCAACTTTCCCTTTTGCTGACTGTGCTATATTTTCAAAGTTTAGTAGATTAACCCTGGCATTGAGATAAATATTATCATATTGAAAATCAGAGCTCACCCGGGCATTGGTGGAAGGATCTATCGTAGAGCCAAAATCATAACTATGGGATCCTGTCACGCTTATAGATGGCGACAAGCTCAGCAAAAATGGATAATGACTTTTTTTTGCCTGTGTCATTGCCAGCTGTTTTATTTTGACATCAAAACTATTTTTTAAACCCGTTTCCAAGCATTCCTGAATAGTCCAAATATGTTGCTGTCCACTTACAGAAAAACTCACCAAAACAAGGAGTCCTTTTAAAATTAATTTATTCATATTTCAAATATTTCAAAACATCCACTCGTGTTGCCTGGTACGCTCTGGAGAGTACTACTGCCAAGGTCAATACAAGAAGGACTACAAACCCAATCATAAACGGAATAAATGAAATGGAAATTCTGAAGGCAAAATTTTCGAGCCATGTATTTAACAAGAAGTACGCTGGAAACAAGGCCATAACAAACCCAATCACACAGAAAACCACATACTGTTTAGATAACTCTTTTAACAACCTGTTGGTATCTGCTCCTAAGGTTTTTCTAATGGCAATGCCTTTCATGCGTCTTTCAATGGAATAAGATGCCAATGCAAATAATCCAAAAAGTGAAATGAGAATAACAATGATGTTTAACAATGAAAAAAGATTTTTTTGTTTTATATATTCCTCATAGGTTCGGGCAAACTTCTTATCCACAAAATCATATGCAAAAGGATACTCCGTATTTACTTTAGCTGTCCATAATTTTTCTATTTGGCCTATGGTTTCATCCATGTTTTGTGTAGATACTTTCACAAAAACCTTATCTAAATTATATTCCATCCAATCGATAGTCTTAAAGTGGAAAAAGGCCATGGGAGGAACATCTTCCTGTAACCCGAAAAGGTTAAAATCCTTTACTACACCAATGATATTTAGGGCATGGTCGTTCCAATCAACTTCTTTTCCTATAAGATCAGGTTCGTTCATCAATTTTGCTGCTGTTTCGTTTACTAGCATAGCATTAATCGTATCAGACGCAAATTTCATTGAAATATCTCGCCCCTCCATTATATCGATATTCATCATTTCCAGCATGCCAAAATCAATGGCCATATTTTGACCCTGAATACCTATATCATGATATTGAAAACTTGAAGAAGACCGTGCTCCTTCCCCAAAACTAAATGCACCAGTGGAAACCTGTACCACACCTTTTATTTTTTTTATTTCCTGCTTGATTGTTTCATAGCGATTAAAAATACCTACATCACCAACACGCCTTAAGTTAATTTCTAGTATTTGTGATCCTCTAAAACCTAAATCTTTATTAGCCATATACTGCACTTGTTGATATACAATATAGGACCCAACAATAAAAAAGGAAGCTATTGCAAACTGTAATACCAACATTCCGTTGCGAAGCCAAATACCGCTTTTGCTACGTCCAAAATTGCCACGAAGTACTTTTAAAGTTTCAAAATTTGACACATAAATAGCTGGAAAAATTCCTGCCAAAGCAATTACCACTAATAATATTAGTAGTATCTGCAAATAAAATTGGCTACCATATATAATCAATTCCTTGCCCAAAAATTCGTTATAATATGGAAGGGTTATTTCGACAAGTACCAATGCCAACAAAATTGAAAACCAGGAAATAATGACTGTTTCAAAAATAAACTGCCATACAATATTAATTTTTGTCGCCCCAACAATTTTGCGTACGCCTACTTCCTTAGCTCTTTTAATAGCATTGGCTGTGGCTAGATTTATATAATTTACAATGGATAGCAATAAAATCAAAACGGACAGACTTACCATTATAATCAAGAATTGATAGTTTCCTTTCCCTTCAGGGTATCCATCTGTCACTGAATGTAACCTTGCGGTTGCTAAGGGTTCCAATATCGGGGTAATACTCCCATACTTTTCTACATATTCTTCTGGAGAAATTCCTTCTTCTTTAGCTGATGGCTTAATTCTGTGTTCAAAATAAAGATCTGAAATAGCTTTCTCTATAACTGGTACTTTTGAGGGATCATTGATCTTCAGCCACAATCCTTTATTAAAATTCCCCCAAGAATCTTGATTTTGCTTTAAATCATTGCCTATAAGGTTTGTAACAGCCTCTGGAGCAAAAGCAGATTTTTCCTGAATTTTATAAACCCCTCTAACTACTAAAGTACGCCCGGAATACTGTACTTGCATATTAAGCGGATTTTCATCTCCAAACAAACGGTGTGCGGTTGTTTCGGATAAGGCAATACTACTCTCATCAGATATAGCAGATGCCGCTGTTCCAAGCATAAAATCAAAAGGGAAATATTTAAAAAAACGATCTTGAGAATCAAGAATCTTTACAAATTCTTTCTTCCCTTTATACGTTACTATTTCGTTAAAATACCAAGTATTGGCATAACAATAACTCTCTAAATCTGGCGTCGTTTCCTTTAACATAGGGCCTAAGGGCGCTACATTGGTATACCAATATCCAAGGTCATCGCCCATTTTGTTGATCACCTGATATACATGTTCTTTTTCTGGATTCCAAGTATTGTAAGCATGTTCATCGTTCCAATACAAAATGGCAAAAATGAGTCCAGAAATACCTATGCTCAATCCTAGAATATTCAAGGATGTGAACAGTTTGTTTTTCTTTATGTTATAAAGAAAGATGTGTATCCAATTACGAAGCATAATGTGTATGGGTTTGGTTAATGGTTGGTATATGTTATCCGTTCACAATAATATCAATATTTCTGGTGTTTTGCTTTTCCAAAAGCACCTGGCCATCTTTCATGTAAATGGTTTTTTGCGAAAAGGATGCATCATAATCCGAGTGGGTTACCATAAGGATTGTAGATCCATTGGCATGCAAGTCTGTGAGTAATTCCATGACTTCATTGCCGTTCTTACTGTCTAAATTTCCTGTGGGCTCGTCTGCAAGTATAATTTTGGGTTCGGTTACCAAAGCCCTGGCGACTGCTACACGTTGTTGTTGCCCGCCTGATAATTGCTGAGGATAATGCTTTAATCGGTGTGAAACTCCTAAACGCTCTGCAATGATTTTTACTTTTTTACTTCTCTCCGAAGCACTAACACCATTGTATATTAATGGCAATTCTATATTGTCATAAACTGAGAGCTCGTCAATTAAATTAAAATTCTGAAAGATGAACCCAATATTTTGCTTTCGCACTTTGGCCCGTTCTTTTTCTTTTAAACCAATCATTTCCTTTTCAAGCAATTTATAGCTTCCACCTGAGGCGCTATCTAATAGCCCCGCAATATTCAATAGTGTTGATTTTCCGCTTCCTGAAGGCCCCATTACGGTAACAAACTCTCCTTTTTTAATTTGCAAAAACACATTATTCAATGCTTTGGTTTCCACCTCTTCCGTTCTAAACACTTTAGTTAAATTTTCAATTTTTATCATGATGTTCGTTTTTTGATTATGGTCAATTTTCAATATTTAAGATTTCTATGTTTTTATAGTCTTTGTATGTCGAGGTTACAACTTTATCTCCAGGCTTTAATCCTCCTTTTACCTCATAGTACAAAGGATTTTCTCTTCCCAGGCTAATTTCGGTCCGTATGGCTTTATTTCCTTTTTCCACAAAAATCCATTTCCCGGCAGTATCTTGGTAAAAACTTCCTTTGGAAAGCACGATGGTTTTTTCCTTTTCAGAAAGCATCAGTCGAACACCAAAACTTAGTCCTTGCTGCAACTCTAATTCAGTATGGGTATTAAAATCCAACTCTACCTGAAAACGTCCATCTTTAACTTCTTGAATCACTTTGGAAACTACCACATCAACCGTTTGTTCTTTGTAGTCTATGGTTCCTTTTTGGCCTTCCGAAATACGGTCCAAATAAAATTCATCGACATCTGCCATTAATTTATATCCTTGCATAACATCTATTTTTCCCAAGCTTTCACCAGCCAGATAGGTTTTTCCCAAAACAGGCTCAAATGAGGATAACCTACCGGACAGGGGTGCAGTTACCAAAAAATTCTGTTTGTTTTTCCTTAGAATGGCCAGGCTTTTTTCCATAATGCCTAAGGATTGATTCATTTGATCTATTTGCATTTTATTGGCCTCCTTTTCTTTTTGAACACTTCGTTGAATGATATTTTTACGTTCTTCCTGATACCTGTAGTTTTCCTGTGTTGTAGTCCATTCGTTTTCAGCTAGAATTTCCTGCTCAAACAATTTTTTATTTAAATTGTACCTGTTTTTTGCATCAACAAAATCGTGCTCAATGGCTATTCTATCCTTATCCAAACTTAACTCCTGATTGCGCAAATCCAAACGAGCTTTATGCAAATTGTTAATTTGCTCAATCATAGCTGTTTCCTGCTGCATGTAATTTAGTTCTGTGTTTGGATTGTATATTCGAACAAGTGGTTCTCCTTTTTTAACATTACCGCCATTTTCTGCGAATATCTCTTGGATAGCACCTCCTTCCAATATATTGACCAGCATAGATCTTAATGGCTCTACTTTCGCCTGAAAAACAATAAAGTCTTCAAAATAATCTTCAGTAACCGTTTTTATGGTAATTTCATCTTTTTTAACACTTAAGCTAGGCTTTTTGGTGACAGAATAGTACACGAAATAACCAAACATCAGAAAAATAACAATCCCTGCGATGAAGTACTTATTTTTTTTATTTTTACGAATAATGACGGTATCCATTTCTTATTGTTTCTAGATATCCATTACAATATAATGCCAAACTTTATTAAAATGTAAGGTTTTGATATTCAGTATATTAAAAAAATGATTTATTTGAGGTGTTCGGTTTTGAACACTTCTTGTCCAAAATCGAACATGGTATGAAAAAAACACAGGCTACAATTTTAGTTATAGATGATCAGGAAGACATTCTTTTTGCCGCTAAACTTCTCCTGAAAAAGCATTTTGAGACCATAATAACCCTACAGGATCCAAGGCAAATAATAAAGTTATTAACGCAGGAAAAAGTAGATGTTGTGTTACTTGACATGAATTACCGAATAGGGTTTGAAGATGGAAAAGAAGGATTGTATTTTTTAAAGGAGGTAAAAAAATTATCCCCAAAAACAGTCGTTATTTTAATGACAGCTTTTGGAAAAATTGAAACGGCTGTTGAAGGCTTAAAAATTGGGGCCGAAGATTATATCCTAAAACCTTGGGATAATGAAAAATTATTGCTTTCGGTAAAATTGGCCGTAGACCTAAGTCGAAAAAAAACAAAAAAAGAACAACAACCCTTTTCTGAAGAATTGTTCTTCACTGGAAATGCCGTTGAAATTATAAAAGCATATTCCTTGGCTCAAAAGGTATCTAAAACAGATGCCAATGTGCTTATATTAGGCGCTAACGGAACAGGGAAAATGGTCATGGCTCAGTACATACACCAAAACTCCTTGCGTAATGAACAACCTTTTGTACATGTAGATCTGGGCTCGTTAAGCGAGCATATTTTTGAAAGTGAATTGTTCGGATATGCCAAAGGTGCATTTACAGATGCCAAAACGGATACACCAGGGCGCTTTGAAACTGCCCAAAATGGCACTATTTTTTTAGACGAAATAGGAAATGTACCCCTGCATCTTCAGTCTAAATTATTACAAGTCATACAAACTAAAACCGTTACTCGTCTAGGCGAATCTACCCCTAGAAAACTTAACGTTAGAATCATAACAGCAACTAATTTGAACCTGAAAAAAGAAATTGACACAAAAAATTTCAGGGAAGACCTATACTACCGTATTAATACCATGGAAATTAAATTGCCCTCATTATCCGAAAGAAAGGAAGATATTATTTCGCTGGCAGAATTTCTTTTAAAAAAAATGATGAAAAAATATGAGCGCATTTCAATTACCTTTAGCGAACATGCTTTAGAAAAAATGCAACACCACCCCTGGAAAGGCAATATTAGGGAAATGGAAAACCGTATAGAACGTGCTATTATTTTATGTGAAAACAATACCATTACTGTTGAGGACTTGGATTTGATGGGCACCCCATTGAATGAGCTCATTCAAGATGAGATGCAACTGTCAGAAATAGAAAAAATAACTATAGAAAAAGTACTGCAAAAAAACGATTTCAACATTAGCAAGGCTGCCGAAGATTTGGGCCTTTCTAGAGCTTCACTATATAGGCGTATGGACAAATATGGCATAGAAAATATGAATTTATGAAAAAATTAACCTTATACAACCAATTGTTTTTCAGGTTAATCATGATTCTTTTCTCAATTGGCATTTCCTTCTTTATATATCAAAAAGGCTATAATTACACCTCTGCTTTTATGCTTTTTGTGACTTTTATACTGCTGGTAGAGACGTACATTTTTGGTAAAAATACGTTTGTTTTTTATGACCGCACTATGCAGGCTATGTTGGAAAACGACTTTTCGTCCAATTTTTCCAAACATGAATCATACAAGAATTACCAAGTGCTCTTTAAACTTTACGACACCTTAAAAGCCAAACAATATCAGCAATTTTATCAAGATGTTATATATCAGTCAATCCTTAACAATATAGAAACCGCAATATTGATCCTAAAGAAACGAGAAACCGTTTGGGATGTTTTTTTAATGAATGATTACTTCTCAAAACACTTTTTAGTGCCTAAAGTTTCCAAATGGAAATATTTAAAAAAACAGTTGCCGGATTTATGTAAATTGATAGAAAGCCAACAATTTTCTGAAGTAAAAACCTCCCTGCAAATTCGTGTAAACAAAGAAAATGACCAAACATTTGTAATGCAGGCTTCCAGGACCAAAACGTTTGAACAAGAATATTATGTTGTTATGTTAGACTCCATTCAAAAAGTTGTTGAAAAGAAAGAAAAAGAGGCTTGGATAAACCTTATGAAAGTGATTTCCCATGAATTGTTGAACTCATTAACTCCAATACGTTCGTTATTACAAAATCTAAATGAAGTTGTCCAACAAGATACCATTTTAGATGAAGATTTATACGATATGAGACAAAGTATAACCTCAATGTTGAACAGAAGTGACCATTTACAACAATTTGTAGAAAGTTACCGAAAACTTTCGATGCTTCCTACCCCACAAAAAGCAAAAACCTCATTGCAGGAATTAATAACCAACAGCCTACAATTAATGGCTCCTCTTTTTAAAAAGGACAACATAAAAGTCATCAACTCCATAAGTTTTAATCGATGGTTATATATAGATAAATTGCAAATAGAACAGGTGCTTATTAACTTATTGACCAATAGCATTCATTCATTAAAAGAGCAGGAAAAAAAAGAAATTACCATAACATCACAAATTAAAGAAAACCGCATATTTATAACCATAACCGATACTGGAAAGGGAGTTGATAAGGCCATAGAGGATAAAATTTTTCTGCCCTTTTTCACAACCAGAAAAGATGGTACCGGTATAGGGCTTACGCTTTCAAAAAATATCATAGAAGCGCATGGTGGCTATTTGGTTTACCATCAGGATCAAAACAAAACCCAGTTTATTGTTTGTTTGATGGAATTCCCTTAAAGGGCTTTACTTGGATCCCAAAAATGGTCTTCAAAATCTTGAATTTGATGGTCGATAACTTGAATGCCTTCACTTTCTAAAAGCTGTTGCATGAGGTTTGTTCCTTCAAAGTGATGCTTGCCTGTTAAAAGTCCTTTTCTATTTACCACTCTATGGGCAGGAACATCATCTCTTCCATGAGAAGCATTCATAGCGTAACCAACCATTCTTGCACTTCTTGATGCTCCAAGATAATTTGCAATAGCACCATAACTGGTTACCCTTCCGTAAGGAATTAATTTGGCAACCTCATAGACTTTATCAAAGAAGTTTAAGGTTTCTGGTGTCATGGTTTATAGTTCTTTGATAATGTTTACTAAGGTAACAATCGATATAACGCCAGTAATAATTCCAATAATAAAATTCATACTCTTTTGAGAAGTAATGGCGTCGTTTTTTATTTTATCAAAAAAGAAAATATATACATACAACATCACAAAAGTTCCCATGCCAGCTCCAGAAACATAGCTAATAATTGAAGTTGTACTAAAATCCAACCAGCCAAACGATGCTAAGGTAATGGTTATATAAGCTTGAAACGGAATTGGAAAAACATTGATACTTGACAAAAAAACACCTTGAAAAAACCGACTGTGCTTGCTTCTTATTTGAGGCTGAATGTGTGTTTTAGTTTGCTTTTTTGCTATAAATAAGTAATATATGGTAATTAAAACAAAAATAACAAAAGCAACACGCTGCAAAACATCAATTACTTCGGCATGATTAGATAAATATCGAGCAAAAATTGCGGCAATATAAGTTTGAACAAAAACAATAAAACAAACCCCAATAGAAAACATAATGCCCCTGGCGTGTCCTTCTTTTAAACTAATTTTAGCAGCCGTCATATTTAGCAAACCCGGAGGAATGACCCCAATTAATGCCACAATAAGCCCTAAAAAAAAGATAAAAGTGATATTCAATGTTCTTTGATTTTAAACCTAATATACGTAATTGCTTTGTTTTGTTCTAAATATTGTGATTCGTAAAAAGTTTGAATGCTTGTAACCTCTTCGGGGCTTCCTTCTTGTTTATATACATTATGATTTGCATAAAGTACTTCATGGCCTTCGCCATGTAACAAACCAAGGGTATATCCATGCATAAACTCGCTATCTGTTTTTAAATTAACAACACCTTTTGGTTTTAAGATAGATTTATATCGTTGCAAAAAGGCAGAATTGGTCATTCGGTGTTTGGTGCGTTTATATTTTATTTGCGGATCTGGAAAGGTTATCCAAATCTCATCAATTTCATTACTGGCAAAAGCATGATCAATCAATTCAATTTGTGTTCTTAAAAATGCCACGTTTTCTAAACCTTCTTCAACGGCGGTTTTAGCACCCCTCCAAAAGCGAGCGCCTTTAATATCGATGCCAATAAAATTTTTATTTGGATATTTTTGTGCTAAGGCAACTGAATATTCCCCTTTACCACAACCTAATTCTAAAACCAGTGGATTATTATTTTTAAAATACGTTGTATTCCAATGCCCTTTTAAAGTAAATTCTTGATTTACCAATTCATCTCTTGTTGGCTGAAATACATTTTTAAAGGTTTCGTTTTCTTTAAATCGTTTAAGTTTGTTTTTGCTTCCCACGCGTTTAAAAATTTTGGTAAAATTAATGAAACAAATTAGCTTTATCTTTGTTTTTTTATGAAATGAGCCAGACCATTTTTTTTAGATGACTTTAAAAAACCGAATCTTAGTGGCGCCCTTAAATTGGGGATTAGGTCATGCAACCAGATGTATTCCTATTATTAACGCCCTCATTAAGCATCACTTCGAGCCCATTATTGCTGGTGATGGCGAAGCTTTACAATTGTTAATAAAAGAATTTCCAACCTTGATTTGTTTGGAGCTTCCCACTTATAACATGAGCTATTCCAACCATGGTTTTCTTTTAAAATGGCACCTTCTAAAAAAAGCACCTCATATTTTAAAAGCTATTCATAAGGAACATCAACTGGTTAAAAACATCATTAAGGACTACAATATTAAAGGAATTATTTCAGACAATCGATTTGGCGTTTACAGTAAAAACAAGGCCATCCCGTCGGTTTATATTACACACCAATTACGGGTGTTAAGTGGTGCTACAACTTGGTTAACCTCAAAAATCCATCAAAGCGTCATTAAAAAATATGATGAATGCTGGATACCAGACTTTAAAACCAACCCAAATTTTAGCGGAACCTTAGGCCATATAAAAAACTCAAAACTCAATCTTCAATACATGGGTTTGTTAAGTAGGTTTTCGAAGACAAAAGCTGTTCAAACACACAACTTAATGGTTTTATTATCTGGTCCTGAACCTCAGCGTACCCTGCTTGAAAATAAATTATTATTAGAATTAAAAACTTATAGAGGCTCTGTTATTTTTGTTCGAGGTGTTATAGAAAAGAGTTCATCTGTTGTGCAAAAAGAACATCTAACCATTTACAATTTTATGCAAAGTAAAGAACTGGAACAAGCCATTCAAAAGAGTCAAATCATCATTTCCCGTTCTGGTTACACTTCCATTATGGATTTTGCAACCCTTGAAAAAAAAGTCTTTTTTATTCCAACACCAGGACAAGAAGAACAGTTATATCTCGCAAAACGATTAGAATCGATGAACATTGCGCCGTATTGCAAACAAGATGAATTTAACTTAGAAAAGCTTAAAAGATTAGACCTTTATTCTGGCTTTAGCCACCACTTTGATGTGCAACCAGATTTTGAAAAGTTATTTAGACTTTTCAAGAGTGAATGAAAACTCACTGCCAACACCAAATTCGCTTTCTACATAAATTTTTTCATCGTGAGCTTCAATAATATGCTTTACAATGGACAATCCTAAACCAGAGCCACCTTCGGCTCTCGACCCACTTTTATCAACTCTGTAGAACCGTTCAAATAATCGTGGTAAATGTGCTTTGCCAATGCCTATACCATTATCGGTAATTCTTACAATGACTTTGTTTTTTATCAGGTTTTCAATACTAACCTCGGTGGTGCCTTTTTCCCTGCCGTATTTAATGGAATTGACTATTAAATTTATCAATACTTGCTGAATACGTTCTTTGTCTGCATTAACCATAATGGGTTTTGGATAATCCATATCGAAAGTTAAGGTTATTTTTTTCTTATTGGCTCGCATTTCAAACATTTCAAAAACGTTTTTCACCATTTCAACCATATCAAAACTTTCAATATTCAGGCTTAAATCTCCTATTTCCAATTTGGTAATCATGTCCAAATCGTTAACTATATACACCAGTCTTTCAACCCCTTTACTGGCTCTTTCAAGATATTTTTCACGGATTTTGTCATCGTTCATAGCGCCATCAAGCAGCGTTAAAATATAGCCCTGAACGGTAAATAGCGGTGTTTTTAATTCGTGGGACACGTTTCCAAAAAACTCTTTTCTGTATTGTTCCCTAACTTTTAAGGTTTCTATTTCCAGCTTTTTATCTCGGGCAAACTTGTCTATTTCTTGGGTAAGCGTTCCCATATCGGTATTAATAGGGCCACGGGTTAAGTTGGTTGACTCTAAAAGGGTTAAATCATCGTATATTTTTTTTACACGTTTATAGATAAATCGTTCAACCCTAAATTGAATCACTATAAAAGAATACACGTATGCAGTAATAGCAAAACCCAATAAAATATAGGCATTTACTGTATAAAAACTATATAAAAAAACACCCATTAAGAGCGTTAAAAAAATAGTTGTATACAGCGATGTTTTAATCGCAAACTTATATGTTTTTTTAAATTTAGGCCGCATTAATCTACAAACTTATACCCAACACCTTTTATTGTTTTAAATGAATTATCTCCTATTTTTTCGCGTAATTTTCTTATGTGCACATCAATAGTTCTACCACCAACAACCACTTCATTTCCCCAAACTTTGTCTAAAATTTCATCTCGTTTAAAGACTTTTCCTGGTTTTGATGCTAGCAAAGATAGTAATTCAAATTCTTTTCTTGGAAGAACTATTTCTATTCCTTTTAAAATAATTTTATATTCATCTCTGTTAATAACAAGATTACCGATTTTAACGGAATCTACAACCTCTTGTTCTTTAAATCGTCTTAAAAGTGCTTTTACTTTACTTACCAGCACTTTTGGTTTTATGGGTTTTGTAATATAATCATCGGCACCGGCATCAAAACCAGCAACCTGAGAATAATCTTCACCTCTGGCTGTTAAAAACGCAATGATGGTATCTTTTAAATCGGGGTTTTTTCTAATAATCTCACAAGCTTCAATACCATCCATTTCTGGCATCATCACATCAAGAATAATTAAATGAGGCAACTCTTTTTTAGCTATTTTTACAGCCTCTAAACCATTTTCGGCTGTCATGACTTGGTAGCCTTCATTGGACAAATTGTAACCAACTATTTCTAAAATATCTGGTTCATCATCAACCAAAAGAATTTTAATGTCTTTTTTATTCATCTGTTAGGAGTTATTTTTTTAGAGGCGAGGTGCCATGCCTAATCTATCATTTTGGTATAAATTATAACGATGGGCTCGGCGCATTTCATCATAAAAATACCGCTATAAAATTATTTTTAGTAGTAAAGATAAAATTAATAACAGAGATTTATACTAAAAAGATTTAAAATAACCATAAGGTAACATACAGCTTACCGTGTTTTAACCTTTCGATGTAAAACCCTATTTTTTAACATTACTTTGGTATAACTTTTGAAGTAATTTGTTAAATTTACTAACATAACAACCTACTATGAAAAAAAACTACTTGGTCCTATTTATTTTTTCTCTTTTGTTTTTGATCTCCGTTGAAGGATTTTCGCAAGCAAAACAAAACCATATGCCCCAACAAGACCATATTGAAGGGCTTTCCATATATCCAAACCCCGTAAATAATGGTAGAAGTTTTGTATTTATTGTTACCCATAAAAATTTTACGAAACATGTTGAAATATTCAATGTTTTGGGAAAACAAATTTATGAGACCAACTTAACCGGCAAAGAACTGAACATTGCACAGCTAAGCACGGGTGTGTATATTTTAAAGATTACTGAAAATAATATTAGCGAAACCAGAAAATTAGTGATAAAGTAACCTTATCGTTATTTCATTGTTAAAAAACAGCCTATTAGGCTGTTTTTTAGTTTTTATTCAAATAAATCATTATTTTTATTACCTAATTAATTAATCTCTTAATATTATGAAAAAACTTTACTTTTTACTTTTTACAATGTTAATCTCTGGCTTGTCTTTTGGGCAAACGGTATTTATTAATGAAATTCATTATGATAATGCAGGTGGCGACCTTAATGAAGGCATTGAAATTGCTGGACCTGCCGGTACTGATTTAAGTACTTATAGCCTGACGTTATATAACGGAAGTGGTAACGCCTCTTATAATACTTTAGCTTTAACTGGAACCATTCCTGATGAAGGTGGTTCTGGATACGGCGCTGTTTGGTTTGGGTACGCTGTTAATGGATTACAAAATGGAGCACCTGATGCTATTGCTCTTGATAATGGCGGGTCTTTAATTCAATTTTTAAGTTATGAAGGTACCATGACCGGTAGTGGCGGCGTTGCAGATTTAATACTTTCATCAGATATTGGTGTTATAGAAAATGGAGCTGACCCCATTGACACTTCTTTACAACTTACTGGAACTGGTCTTACATATAGCAATTTTTCATGGACTGGGCCAGTTGCTCACTCAAGAGGATTTATAAATGCAGGTCAAACCTTTGGAACGCCTGTACCTTCTTTAGCATTAAGTGCCGGATTTATTAACGGAGATACCGTTATTGGAAATCCTGAAGATGTTAATGCTTTTATTGATTTTATAACAACCAACTTTACCATGTCTATGGATGCTGGTGGTGGTGTTAGCGATAACTCTGGCGATGGCTATATAGAATGGGCGGTTACTAATATGGGTTCTCCTGTTGATAGTGGCAGTATTTTTACTTCAAACGATGGTTTTGAATATCCAGTAACGGGGTTAACTGCTGGTAATACTTATGTATTCTTTTCAGAATTGGTAGATAATTCAGGAGCCTCATTAATCCCAGCCGTTACTTACTCTTTTACAATAACTATTCCTGCTTATATTGATGTAGCAACCATAGCCGATTTAAGAGCTGGTACTGTAGATCCAGATACTTATTATCGTGTTACTGGAGAGGTTATAAACACTTACTCAAGAACTAACAGAAACCAAAAGTATTTTCAAGATGCCACTGGTGGTATTTTGGTAGATGATGCTCTATTTGAAATTTCATCAACTTATAATGAAGGCGATGGCGTTACCAATATAAGAGGCAATCTATCGGTATTTAATGGTCTTTTGCAATTTGTTCCAACCCCTGCCGATTGGGGTGCAGCCACTTCAACTGGAAATTCTGTTACCATTCCGGTGGTTGATATTGCTACTTTATCAACTACTTGGGAAAATTATGAATCTGAACTGGTTAGAATAAATGGTGTAACCTTTGCAGATGCTGGAGTAACTTTTGTCAGCAGTACATTATATGATATTTCTGATGTTTCTGGTACCATGAAATTTAGGACCACTTTTTTTGAAGCAGATTATATCACTCCTCTACCTGCAACGATTCCATCAGGCAGTAATAATCTTATAGTTATTGTTTCTGAAATTTCTGGAACGCCTAATGTAACAGCTCGTTCTTTATCTGAATTGACCTTATCAACAAAAAACAACCAAATTCAAGGTTTTGGCATGTACCCTAACCCAACCTCATTAGGTTATGTTACTATGGCAAGCAAAAATAATGCTAAAATGAACGTTGCTATTTATGATATGTTAGGCAAACAAGTGCTTAATAAAACAGTAACTAACAATAAACTTGATGTAGCTAGTTTAACGTCTGGTGTTTACATCATGAAAGTATCACAAGATAATGCCAGTGTTACTAAAAAATTAGTGATTCAGTAAGCATAAAAACCATATTCGTTTTAAAAGCGCTACCAATGGTGGCGCTTTTTTATTTTCCCTGTGGGTCATTCATAGCAACCCGAAGTATCTCACATGAACCCATCCTGTTTGCTTTTTAAGTTTATAAGCTTCGTAAATTAAATTGCTGTACAGAAATAGTTAGGTTTCCCTAGAGAAAATATATCATTCCTCTAGGGAAATATATTAAACCCTCTACAGAAATTAAAATAATAGTACGGTAAAGTAAAAAAAAAAGACCTTATGCTTTTTAAAATGCTAAGTAACAAACCTTTTTTATTCATCAAAAAAATGATATACTTTTGTTTTTTAAACCATGATAAATACACAAGCCATTTTCAATATTCAATCGGAACAGGAGTTTAATACCATGGCTTTGGATATTTTTAACTATCAGTTTAAAAATAATAACGTGTACCGGTCGTTTTGCGATTTGCTTTATAAACATCCCTGCGATGTAAAAACCATTCAAGACATTCCGTTTTTACCCATTCAATTTTTTAAAACACATGATATTTTAAGTTCCCAAAATGCCATTCAAACCACCTTTACAAGTTCTGGAACCACCGGAAGCATGACAAGCAAACATTTGGTTACTGATTTAGATATTTATAAAACAAGTTTTACTAAAGGTTTTGAAACAGTTTATGGTGCTATTGAAGATTACGTAATTCTGGCTTTGTTACCTTCGTATTTAGAGCGAGAAGGTTCGTCATTAATTTATATGGTAAACGCCATGATAAAGCAAACCAAGCATCCGGAAAGCGGGTTTTACCTCAACAATATATCTGAATTAAAAAATACCTTAATCAAGTTAGATTCGCAAGGAAAAAAAATATTGCTTATAGGGGTTTCCTTTGCGTTGTTGGATTTAATTGAAACCTACCCATTTCAATTACAAAACACCATCATTATGGAAACTGGTGGCATGAAAGGGCGACGAAAAGAATTGATACGCGAAGAACTTCACCGTACATTAAAACAAGGCTTTGGTGTTGAAACCATTCATAGTGAATACGGCATGACGGAGTTGTTAAGCCAAGCCTATTCAAAAGGAAACGGTATTTATAATGGTCCTAATTGGATGCGCATTTTAACTCGCGATACCGAAGATGCTTTGAGTATTCAAGCTATTGGAAAAACAGGTGGCATTAATGTGATTGATTTGGCCAATGTAAATTCTTGCGCTTTTATAGCCACCCAAGATTTAGGACGGGTTTACAACGATGGTTCTTTTGAAGTGTTAGGGCGCTTTGATTATTCCGACATTCGTGGATGCAACCTTATGGTGTTGTAATGTTATGGTCGTTGCCATGTCCGTATGAAAAAAAAACCCGAACACTCATTAAAGCATTCGGCCTATATAGCAGAACCTATGGTTACTTTTTAACAGCCTTTTTAGTCATTAAAGCCCCATTGGAAAGCAGCACTTTAGCAATAAATACCGATTGGTTTAATTGCGGAAGATGGTAGGTTTCCTCATTTTGGCTTCCTTTTAATTGGTAAAGCTGTCTGCCCAATAAATCGTAAATAGAAACGGTTTTAATGTTTAAATTTTTAGAAGCTTTAAACTTAATGTGGGTTTGGTCAACTTGAGAAATGATGACCGCATTAGCTGCTACATCAAAGTCTTGAGCCGATAAGGCTTTGGCATTAAACACTATCTCAAAACGGTCTTTAAATTCGCCAACGGCCGATGTAAAATGATAATCTGAAGCCGATAAATCATGCAAGGTATTGGTAAGATGGTCTTTTAAATAAACCGTGTTATTGCTTAAAAAGTCTCCTTGAAGTTGCGCCACCGATAAGGTGTAGGTAGTAGGCACATCAATACGGGTATTAAACCCAAGACGGATAACTTCATCTTCTGTTAAGCTATTTGGTGATTTGCCTTGAATAGCATAAACTTTATCAGAGCCTTCTATGATGGAATATAAAATGGCTGCTGCGCCAGTAGCTGTATTTTTTGGAGCATCATAAAAAGAACCATCGTTATCGTTTGTTGCTCCATTCACATATCCAACCATAGTTTGGTTAAACACACCATTATCTGAAGTTAAATTAATCCAAATAGCATCATTGGTTGCAGAAGTCTTACCTTTTTCTTTTACAACTTTAAAGAATTGACTGTTATCAGCAGTTATGGAACGCATGGAATTATTAAAAGTTATATCACCTCCAGTAAGAGCTTCAACAAAAAAACCTTGGCAAGATGCAACATACCTGTTTGGAGGTAAACCAGTATCTCCTCTAGCTCCTGTAACTGAACCAGTTCCATTAATTATTGCATAATCATCAGTAGAAAAATTTGACACTTGTGATCCGCCATTACTACCGCTAGGTGGTGTTGCCTGATCCCACAAATAGATACTACCAACTAAACCAGTATTAACTGCAAAAAAAGTATCTGCACTTATTGCTCCTGGGTATGGATTGCCAATAAAATTCCAGTCATCATAAGCACCACCACTATTATTAATTAATGGGACTAATATTTCCCCATTATTAAATTCACCTTGAAAGGGGAAATTTTCAGTAATTGGAAAAGATGGTGCAAATTCACCTGCAGTAGCTGCATATCCAACGCCAGGAATCATAAGCCCACTTGCAGGTTGCCAATCGTTTCCATCATCGTCGAAACCATCAGGAGTCCCAACAATAAAAGCGTTTGTGTTTCCAATTTCTGTATCATTATCCACAAAATTAACAGCTACAAATTTAAAACGTCTATCTGCTGGAGTAATACCTAAAGCATTTTCAACGGTTTCATCTACTATGGGTGAGCTCCAATAGGTATAACTATACCAAGCTTCAGAAGTTTTATCTTTTGTTAAAACTACACCATTTACTGTGTTATCAGTAAAACTCGCAGTATCACTATTTTGCACAAAATTGCCTTGTGTTTGAACAGTTAACTGCCCATTAATAACCACATCATTTTCAACTTCAACATAATCACCATTTGCGACTGTTAGAGAAAAAGTGGGGTCAACAGTTAAACTACACGCACTAAAACTTGTTTGAAAGCCACCTACGCTTGTATTGTAAGTGCCCCTAATAACAGCAGGAGTAGTTAAATCTGGACCTGTTCCATTATCCCAAACAGAACCATCCCAAGTTACAGTAGTTGTACTACATTGCCCAAACCCAAAATTCAAAGCCCCAAAAAGGGTTACAAAAAGCGTGAGAGATTTTATTAGCGTAGTTTTTTTATTCATAATACCTATTTTTATGAGAGATTTATGTCCTTTATTTGTTTTTAAGGTTGCGGTGCTTTTGTTACTTTTATAGCATGCAAACCAAAAAAACATACACGCTACAAGAAGCTACCAAAAAACTGGAGCATTATTGTGCGTACCAAGAACGTTGCCATAAAGAAGTTGCGCAAAAGCTTAAAGATATGTACATGATACCCGAAGCCATGGATGTAATAATAGTACACCTGTTACAGCATAACTTTCTAAATGAAGAACGTTTTGCCAAAACATTTGTAAGCGGTAAGTTTAAATTTAAGAATTGGGGTAAACGCCGTTTAACTTTTGAATTAAAGCAAAAAGACGTGAGCAAAGTTAATATAAATCAAGCACTTGCAGAAATATCGGACGATGAGTATGTCGGCGTTTTCAATGATTTAGCCGAAAAAAAGGCCCATTCCATTACAGAAACCAATCTGCTCAAGAAAAAAAAGAAGTTTATCGATTACTTTTTATATCGTGGCTGGGAATCGCATTTGGTGTACGAAAAGGCGAATGAATTGATTAAATAATGGGTTGTTACGGCCTACCAAGGTTTGTAAGGGTAATTTGGTCGTTCTTTACCTTGCCATTGGGATCATTGTGGAGAAATGCTACTATTTATAAGGGTTGTTAGCTTAGCAAAAACTAAAGGTTTTTAAAATCGATAATTTATTTGGGTTTAGACTGAGCTTGTAACCTACCATGAAAACATAAACAACTTATTTACAATTAAACACGCGCTTAACCATATAGAACTCTCGTTATTTGCCAATTACCCAAAAAGACCTGCCTTTTTGTAAGTTTATTAAAACCTTACCGACAAAAATACCAGCTATGAAAAAGAAAATTTTTTATTAGCTGGTTGGTTAGTTTTAAAGCCTGATATTCCCTATCAGGCTTTTTTATGAAACACAGATAACAAAGTAATTTTTCTTGCCGCGTTGCAGTAATACAAACTTGTTATTTATTAAATTGGAGGTTGTAATTTTATAATCTTCAGCAACTTTTTCTTTATTCACCGCAATGGAGTTTTCCTTTAAAGCTCTTCTAGCTTCGCCGTTTGATTTTAAAAAGCCGGTTTTTTCTGCTAAGGCCGCAACAATATCTAATCCATTCTCAACATCAGCCATGGTTACTTCAGCTTGAGGTACGCCATCAAATAAATCTAAAAAGGTTTGTTCATTCAGGTGTTTTAAATCTTCGCCTGTTGAGTTTCCAAATAATATATTACTGGCTTTAATGGCATTCTCCAAATCTTCTTTTGAGTGAACCATCACAGTTATTTCTTCAGCCAACCGTTTTTGTAATACACGTAAATGTGGCGCTTCTTGATGCTCTTTTATCAAAGCTTCAATGTCTGCTTGTGTTAAAAATGTGAAGATTTTAATATACTTTTCAGCGTCTTCATCACTGGAATTTAACCAGTATTGATAGAATTTATAAGGTGAGGTTCTATTGGCATCCAACCAAACGTTGCCGCCTTCAGATTTTCCAAATTTTGAACCATCAGATTTTGTAATTAATGGACAGGTAATGGCAAACCCTTTACCGTTGCCTATTCTCCTTATTAGTTCGGTTCCAGTAGTAATATTCCCCCACTGGTCGCTGCCACCCATTTGAATGGTACATTTTTTTTCGTTGTATAAATGTAAAAAATCGTAGCCTTGCACCAATTGATAGGTAAACTCTGTAAAACTCATCCCTTCAGAAGCATCGGAAGAAATTCTGTTTTTTACCGAATCTTTGGCCATCATGTAATTTACGGTAATGTGCTTACCAACATCGCGAATAAATTCAAGGAATGAAAAATCTTTCATCCAATCGTAATTATTGACCAAAAGTGCAGCGTTTTCAGCATCGCTTTCAAAATCCAGAAAGTGCGCCAATTGCTTTTTTATGGCTTCTTGATTATGGCGCAAGGTAGTTTCATCAAGCAAATTACGCTCGTTCGATTTTCCCGAAGGATCGCCAATCATGCCCGTAGCACCACCAACCAAAGCCACAGGTCGATGGCCACAACGCTGATAATGTGCCAATAACATGATAGGTACTAAGTTTCCAATATGCAAAGAATCGGCTGTAGGGTCAAAACCCACATAAGCACTGCGCATGCCTTCCATTAAATGTTCTACTGCTCCAGGCATTACGGTATGAATCATGCCTCTCCAAGTTAATTCTTCTACAAAATTCTTTATCATGTTTTAATATTTTTGGTAAACTAGGGCAAAGATAAAAATCAATGTATAATTACTTATGCTTAATGAATATTTCTTTACATTAGTTGCATGATTTTAGTAACAGGAGGCACCGGTTTGGTAGGTTCGCATTTGCTATACAAATTAGCAAGCGAAGGCGAAAAAGTACGCGCTATTTATAGAAATGAACGAAAATTATCCAATATTAAAAACGTGTTCTCTTGTTACACAGCAGATTATATGCCTTTATATGATTCTATTGAATGGTTACAAGCTGATATTCTGGATATTCCCTCGCTTACCCGGGCTTTTAACAACATTGCTTATGTGTATCATTGTGCCGCTTTTGTGTCCTTTGAACCAGATAAATATCACCTTTTAAGAAAAACAAATATTGAAGGAACGGCCAACATGGTTAACCTTTGTATTGCTCATCATGTAAAAAAACTTTGCTATGTTAGCTCTATTGCTACTCTTGGAAACCCAGAAAATTTAAAGGAAATAACTGAAGAAACCGAATGGAATGCCGAAGCAAACAACACCATTTATGCCATCACCAAATATGGTGCAGAAATAGAAGTTTGGAGAGGTTCTCAAGAAGGTTTAAGCGTTGTAATTGTTAACCCAGGCGTTATTTTAGGAGCAGGTATTTGGCGTTATGGTAGTGGCAACTTGTTTACTAAAGCGTATAAAGGCCTTAAATATTATACGGCTGGCTCTATTGGACTAGTTGACGTAGAAGATGTGGTAGGCATTATGATCGCTTTAATAAAAAGCAACATTACCAATGAGCGTTTTATTTTAGTGGCCGAAAATTGGCATTATAAAGATTTTTTACAGAATTTGGCCAAGGCTTTAAACGTTAAACCGCCCGAAAAATTGGCGTCCGTAGGTTTATTGCAAATTGGTTGGAGATTGGATTGGTTAAACCACAAGTTGTTTGGAAAACGAAGACAGCTTACAAAAAATTTGGCAACGTCCTTAACTCAAGAAAAAAGGTATAGCCATACTAAGATTAAAGAATGCATAGACTATAACTTTAAGCCAGTTTCTAAAAGTATTACTGAGATTGGAGCGTTGTTTCTGAAACAGGTTCAATAAGTTTTGGCTTAATTTTTTCTTTAAATTTAACTTTAAAAATAGAATCTTTTTTTGGCAATAACTTTAAAGAATCATTCGTTTTTAAAAGATTTAATGAATCTCTTTTCTTTTGGTTATTTATAGAATCTGTTTTTCTTTTTTGAGCTTCTTCTTCTAATGATAAGGCTTCCAAGGTTGTTTTTAATACCTCAAGACTGTCTTTTACTTTATTGTAAATGTCATCATAATCATTCACATAAAAGGCATAATAATGGTTGTTTAATGCAAATGTTGCGCTGTCTATGTTATATTTTTTGTACACATAGTCTTCAGAATAGATGCCTTGATTTTGAAGTAATATTTGATTTGAACCATTGGCCGATGCTATGATTCGCAAATCCAGAATAATATTGACCATCTCTTTTTTTGAAAGAAAATGATCTGGCTTTTTAGGTTTATTGAACGTATAACAAGAAACCAATAATAAAAGCGTGCCTAGATATAAGGTGAGTTTTTTTATCATGATCTCGTAAAAGTTAATCGTTTAGCCGATTTAAATTTATGGAATTTAAAATTCTCAAAAGCCAAATTACCATTAATAAACGTATGGGTAATTCTAGATTTAAACGTGGTTCCTTCAAACGGCGACCAACCGCATTTATATAAAATGTTTTCCTTTTTAACGGTGTAAGGATTATTTAAATCCACCAAAACCAAATCGGCAAAATAACCTTCTTTAATAAAACCTCGCTTCTCTATTTGAAATAAAATAGCGGGATTATGGCACATTTTTTCAACAATTTTCTCAATGGAGATTCTCTCTTTATGAAACATCTCTAACATGGCCGACAAGGCGTGTTGTACCAATGGTCCGCCAGAAGGCGCCTTGGTATATACCTGTTGCTTTTCCTCTAAGGTATGAGGCGCATGGTCTGTAGCAATAACATCAATTCTATCATCCAGCAATGCTTTCCATAATTGCTCTTTGTCTTTTTTTGTTTTTACTGCTGGATTCCATTTAATTAAAGTGCCTTTTTTATCATAATCCTCATCGGTAAACCATAAATGATGAATGCAGACTTCTGCCGTTATTTTTTTGTCTTTTAAGGGAATTTTATTGGTAAACAATTCTGTTTCTTTAGCCGTTGACAGATGAAATACATGCAATCTGGCACCTGTTTTTTTTGCGAGTTCAATAGCGCTCGATGATGACAAATAACAAGCCTCTTCACTTCTGATTTCAGGATGGTATTTTACAGGAATGTCATCGCCATATTTTGTTGAGTAAGTTTCCAAATTTGCTTTAATAGTCGCTTCATCTTCGCAATGAACGGCAATGAGCAGATTGGTGCTTTTAAAGATTTTTTCTAATATTTTAGGATCATCTACCAACATATTGCCTGTTGAAGATCCAAGAAAAAGTTTTAAAGCTGCCACTTGAGTAGAATCAACTTTTAATATCTCTTCCAAATTATCATTAGTGCCGCCAAACATAAAAGAATAGTTGGCGTATGATGTTTTTGAAGCCACTTCAAACTTTTTTTCTAAGGCCTCTATGGTCGTTGTTTGCGGATTGGTATTAGGCATCTCTATAAATGAAGTAATTCCACCAGCAACAGCCGCTTTAGACTCAGTTTCAATGGTCGCTTTGTGTGTTAAACCGGGTTCTCTAAAATGCACCTGGTCATCAATAACTCCAGGCAATAAATATTTGCCTTCCGCATCAATAACGTAAACATCTCCAGATTTCGCACTGATAGATTCACTTATTTCCTTTATTAATTCTCCTTCAATTAATAGATCTCCGCTAAATATTTTGCCCTCATTTACAATATTTGCATTTTTTATCAGTATTGTTTTTTGCTTCATAAACCGCTACTCCTTTTTAAAAACACTTTTTATCTTCATTGAAATTACTCCAAAGATAGCTTCAGAAATGATGCCAGAACTTAATTTTGATTCGCCTTTTGTTCTGTCTGTAAAAATAACAGGTATTTCTACAATTTTAAATTTTTTAAGATACGCTTTAAATTTCATTTCTATTTGAAACGCATAGCCTATAAATTTTATCTCATTTAAATCCAACGTTTCTAAAACTTCTCTTCTATAACAAACAAAACCTGCCGTAGTATCACGTATGGTCATGCCTGTTATCATTCTTACATAAACGGACGCCATATATGACATTAGAATTCTGTTAAGTGGCCAGTTAACTACGTTAACTCCTGTAATGTATCTGGATCCTATTGAAACATCAGCTTTATCCATTTGGCAGGCGCTGTATAACTTAATTAAATCTTTTGGGTCGTGAGAAAAATCAGCATCCATTTCAAAAATAAAATGGTATTCTTTTTTCAATGCCCATTTAAACCCATGAATATAAGCGGTTCCTAAGCCAGCCTTTTCTTTTCTTGTTTCTAAATATAATCTATCTGGAAATTCCTTTTGTAATTCCTTTACTTTTACTGCTGTTAAATCTGGTGAATTATCATCAACAATAAGAATATTTACAAATTCTGATTGAGAAAATATGGCTCTTATTATGGCTTCAATATTTTCAATTTCATTATATGTTGGTATGATTACAACCGAACTTTTCATAAGCCAATCCATGCTAATGTTAACTTACTTAAAGACTTTTTAAGTCTTTAAGTCAAATTTTTTAGCAAATGTACATTATTTAAAAGATAATTTTTTTTTAAATATTAATTAATAATTATGAGTGGATGTTATAATTTATAATAATTTTATAACATGCTTAGAAACGCACCTTCATATGAATTGTTTACCATTTTAATTGTTTTGGGCATTGTTTTTATTGCCTCTGCAAAAATGGTATTTCCAAAAAGATTTAATGATTTTGTTTATGTTTTAGGAAACTCAAAATACCTAAAAATTTATTCAAGAGAACAAAAATTCTTTGACAAATTTGATGCATTTCTTTTTGTAAATTTAGTGATATCCCTGACTATTTTTATTTTTATCTGCTTGGGATATGAGAAGAATGTATTAATTCCTACTGTAAATGACCTATTTAAATTAAGCGTTGGTATTAGCATTTTTATCTTAGCAAAAGTACTTTTAGAGCGCCTTATAGGAAGCCTATTTGAGCTTGACCCATTGATAGACCAATACCTGTTTCAAAAAATTACCTATAAAAATTTTTTCGGATTGTTATTATTGCCTATAAATTTACTTTTAATATACCGGTTTAAACCTTCATTAATCTTGCTGTATAGTATACTTGGCATGCTTTTAATTATAAATTTTGTTGGGTTAATTACTTCAATAAAAACAAATCAAAGTTTAATAAAACAAAACTTATTTTATTTTATTTTGTATCTTTGCGCACTTGAAATCGCACCTTATATCATTTTATACAAGGTATTTTTTCACAATTAAATGCGTAATTATTTGTGCCCTATGAAAGTGAAAACCATTCTAGTATCACAACCAGAGCCTAAAATAGAAAATTCACCTTATTTTGATCTTCAAGAGAAGCAAAAGGTGAAAATTGATTTTAGACCTTTTATTCATGTTGAAGGTGTTTCTGCCAAAGAAATAAGACAACAAAAAGTAGATTTAAACAACTACACTGCTATTATTTTAACCAGTAGAAATTCTGTTGATCATTTTTTTAGAGTGGCTGAAGAAATGCGCTTTAAAGTGCCCGACACCATGAAATATTTCTGCCAATCTGAAGCGGTTGCTTTTTATTTGCAGAAATATGTGGTTTATAGAAAACGTAAAATTTATGTTGGTAAACGTTCATTTTCTGAGTTATCGCCTTTAATTAAGAAATATAAAGATGAGAAATTCTTACTGCCAAATACCGATAAGGTAAAACAAGAAGTTCCTGAAACCATGGATGCCTTGGGCGTTAATTGGAAACTTGCCACGTTTTACAAAACCGTTATTAGTGATCTTACAGATTTGGCCGATGTTTATTATGACATATTGGTATTTTTTAGTCCATCTGGAATAGATTCATTATTCCATAATTTCCCTAATTTTAAACAAAACAACACACGCATTGCCGTGTTTGGAGATACGACCATTAAAGCTGTTGAAGAAAAAGGATTGCGTGTAGATATTGCTGCACCTACCAAGGAAACCCCTTCCATGACCATGGCATTAGAAAAATATATAGACAAAGTCAATAAAGGCAAATAATTTAATTTGTTTATAAATTAAAAGAGCGACTTGAATCAAGTCGCTCTTTTTTTGTTAAAAAGCATATCGTTGAGGTCCGCCTCTGCGAATCTCTTCATTGGCAAAATCTTCGTACTTTTTAAAGTTTTCCCTAAAGGCATTGGTTAATTTAAAGGCCGTTTTATAGTAAGCTTCATCATTATTCCAGGTTGCTCTTGGGCTTAATACTGTTGAAGGAACACCAGGGCATTCTCTTGGTTGAGCAACACCAAATACAGAATGAATATGATACTTGTCATATGTGTACAATCCTAAATCTCCATTTAAAACCGCATGAATCATGGCACGTGTATACTTTAATTTCATTCGGGTTCCAACACCATAAGGTCCACCAGTCCAACCAGTATTTACCAACCACACATTTACGCCAGCTTCTTTCATTTTCAAACTTAACATTTCAGCATATTTTGCTGGATGTAATGGCATAAAAGGCGCACCAAAACAAGCCGAAAAAGAAGGTTGAGGCTCTAAAACACCAGCTTCTGTACCAGCCACTTTAGCGGTATAACCAGACATAAAATGATAGGCAGCCTGACTTGGTGTTAATTTAGAAATTGGAGGTAAAACACCAAAGGCATCGGCTGTTAAAAAGAAAATGTTTTTTGGGTTTTTTCCAATAGATGGCACTTGAATATTTTCAATATGATTAATGGGGTAACTAACCCTTGTGTTTTGTGTTATGGAGGTATCTGCAAAATTGACATGCCCTTCGCTGTCTAAAATAACATTTTCTAAAATGGCTCCAGGCTTTATGGCATCGAAAATCTCAGGCTCATTCTCTGCTGAAAGATTAATGACCTTGGCATAGCATCCACCTTCAAAATTAAAAATGGTATTCTCTTTAGTCCAACCATGTTCATCATCACCAATTAAACTTCGGTTAGGATCTGTAGAAAGCGTTGTTTTACCTGTGCCAGATAGCCCAAAGAAAATGGCTGTATCGCCATCTTTGCCTACATTGGCACTACAATGCATGGGCATGGTGTTTTTATATACCGGAAGAATGAAATTTAATGCTGAAAAAACACCTTTTTTAATTTCGCCAGTATAACCAGTTCCACCAATTAAAGCAATCTTTTTTGTGAAGTCCAAAATAGCAAAGTTGTGTTGCCGTGTTCCATCTTCCTCCGGATTTGCCATAAAACCTGGCGCATTTACAACAAGCCATTCTCGTTCAAAACCATTTAATTCTTCATGGGTAGGTCTAAGAAACATATTATAGGCAAACATATTACTCCAAGGATACTCATTAATCACTCTAATATTCAACCTATAAGCTTCATCGGCACAGGCAAAACAATCTCTCACAAAAACATTCTTATTAGATAGGTAATCAACAACTTTGTCATACAGCTTTTCAAACTTATCAGATTCAAATGGAATATTGATGTTGCCCCACCAAACAAGGTCTTTTGTAATCTCATCTTTAACAATAAAACGATCTTGAGGAGAACGCCCTGTAAATTCACCTGTATTCACTGCTAATGCTCCTGAAGACGCTTCTACACCTAGACCTTTTTCAATAGTAATTTCTTGAAGCGCTTTTGCCGAAAGTTGGTACTCTACCTTGGCGTTTTTAATACCGTATTTTTCTAACTCAATCGTTTGCGTAAGTTGGTTGTTATTTGTCATATTTTTTCATAAAAATGATTATTCGTCAAAATTAAAACAAATAATTTACGTAATCACTTAATATTTTTAATTATTACCTTTCATTTTTATGAAATTCACAAATACAATGCTCCAAGAAATAATGAGGCATAATCCGCCAATGGGTGTTAAAAATCCAATGCTTTTAAAATCAAAATTTGTTAATAAATTTGTGGACAAGCCATAAATGGATCCAGAAAAAAGTAACATGCCAATCATGACAAAATAAAAAACAAGCTTTTTTGTTTTATCTGAAATATAAGTGGTGCTTCCCACAAAAAGCAGAAATAGCGCATGATACATTTGATATCTCACTCCAGTTTCAAAGGTTTGAACAGCCTCTGTTGAGATTAATTCTTTCAATGCATGAGCTCCAAAAGCCCCGAAAATAATGGCTGTGATTCCAAAAACGGCTGCAGAAATTAAAATGGTTTTGTTCATATTTATCCTTAATTTGAGTTTATAAAACCTTTTGTATTTATTACATTAGTCTCAACAAAATTAGGTAACAAAATTCATTATGCGAAAGATTTTAGTCATTGGTTCTGGCAAATCAACCTCTTATTTAATTAAGTATTTATTAGAAAAATCTGAGACTGAAAATTTGTTTATCATAGTTGGCGATTTAAACTTAAATCTTGCCAAACAAATCATTCAAGGCCATGAAAAAGCAAAAGCCATTTTTCTGGATATTTTTGATTCGAAGTCGCGTACAGAAGCCATTAAAAACAGTGATATTGTTATCTCTATGTTGCCAGCACGTCTTCATATAGAAGTCGCAAAAGATTGCCTTTCTTTTGGAAAAAACATGGTAACCGCATCTTATGTAAGTCCTGAAATGGAAGCATTGCATCAAGAAGCCGTTGAAAAAGGCTTGATTTTTATGAATGAAATTGGTGTGGATCCAGGAATTGACCACATGAGTGCCATGCAAGTTATAGACCGTATTAGAGCCAAAGGTGGTAAAATGATTTTGTTTGAATCTTTTACCGGTGGATTGGTAGCGCCTGAAAGCGATTCTAATTTATGGAATTATAAATTTACTTGGAACCCAAGAAATGTGGTGGTAGCCGGCCAAGGTGGTGCTGCAAAATTTTTACAAGAAGGTACCTATAAATACATTCCATATCACCGATTATTTAGAAGAACCGAGTTTTTAGAAATTGATGGTTTTGGCAGATTTGAAGTTTATGCAAACAGAGATTCTCTAAAATATCAACAGGTCTACGGATTAGAGTCCATAAAAACTCTATACAGAGGCACCATGCGACGTGTAGGATTTAGTCGCGCTTGGAACATGTTTGTTATGTTAGGCATGACCGATGACAGTTATGTTGTTGACGACAGTGAAAACATGAGCTACCGGGATTTTGTGAATGCGTTTTTACCCTATAGTCCGTCAGATTCTGTAGAATTAAAATTCCGGCATTCCTTAAAAATAGATCAAGATGATATTGTTTGGGACAAGCTATTGGAACTTGATATTTTTAGCCCTACAAAAATGGTTGCACTCAAAAGGGCTACACCAGCACAAATTCTTGAAAAAATATTGATGGACAGTTGGACACTAGCCAAAGACGATAAAGATATGATAGTTATGTACCATAAATTTGGTTATGAACTGGACGGAAAAAAGCATCAAATAGATGCTACTATGGTCACGCTTGGCGAAGACCAAATCTTTACAGCCATGGCCAAAACCGTTGGATTACCAGTAGCCATAGCAACCCTGGCCATTTTAAACGGAACCATTACAACGCCAGGGGTTCAAATTCCTATTACCAAAGAAGTTTACAACCCTATTTTAAAGGAACTTGTCCGTTTTGGTATTTCTTTCAACGAAAAAGAAGTTCCATATCATGGTTACAATCCTTTAAACATTTAATGTTTTGGCGTTCCCCTCCCGATAACTATGGGATGGGTCAGGCTTTCGCAACTCGTTTTTTTAAGGAAAAAAACCTTAAAAAGAGCTCAAACAATTTGCTTAAATACGGAGTATTCACGAATTCACGAATTCAAAAATTTAAAATAGAATACACGAGTGATCCTTAACGCGGGTTTCGGTTTCAAATTAAAATCGTTTTATTACTTTTATGCTTTCAATATAATGCATAATTCGTTATGAAGATTACAGATCAAAACTTGCAAATAGACGGCATAGACAAAAAAATATTACGAGCCCTTATGGAAGATGCCAGAACGCCCATTCTTGAAATTGCAAGAAACGTTGGTATTTCGGGTGCAGCCATTCACCAACGGTTACGGAAACTTGAAAAATCTGGATTGATTTCAGGTTCAAAATTCGTCATCAACCCCAAAGTGTTGGGTTATACTACCATGGCCTTTATAGGTATTTATTTAGACAAAGCCATGAGCAACCCAGAAACCATAAAACAACTTAAAAAAATACCCGAAGTTTTGGAATGCCATTCTACCACAGGCAATTGGAGCGTTTTTATTAAAATTCTTTGCAAGGACAACGCGCATTTAATGTACGTTCTTAACAAAGAAATACAATCCATCTCTGGGGTTTCACGTACGGAAACCTTTATTTCTTTGGACCAACAGATTGATAGGCAAATATCTATATAATAAACCCACATAATCAAATAGCTTATTTGTTTTGATATCAATTTTATACACCGGTACGGCCAGTTGCATAGCGCTAGCATTCAATTATTCAGCGCGAGCGCTGACATTTTAGTTTAGCAAAAGGATAGCAGAAAAGAACCAAACTTTAAATTTAGCTCTTAACTGCTATTTTAATTTAACATGTTGTAGGCAGTATTATTCTATTTCAAAACTTGCTACTACTTGAATACATTCTAAGCCCTTTTTATTCTTTGCTATTAAAAAAATGGTATAATCCCTTAGATATTCCCATAATCGGTAATCATTTAGTTTTCTTTTAGCTTTTTTATCATAAAATTTTGAATTTCTAACTATTTTTTTAAGACAAAGTATTTCTTTGGGTTTAATATTGTTAACAATTCCAATTTTTTCAAAAAAAAATGTGCCATCATAACTACTATCTTTAATATGGAATTGAGTTTTATTTATTACTCCTTTTTTTATATATCTAGTATCAAAATTAAAAAAAAGAGTATCATTTGACTTTTCTTGACCAATTAAAATAGTAATGGAAAAAATCGAAAAAATTGCTAGGAAAATGTATGTTTTCATAATTCATAGATTTATTAATATTAAGGACATGTAACAGCCTTGGTTAAAATATCAACTCTAAGAGAAAGATTGTATAATTCTTCTTGTCTTTCTGGGCTTAAATCTGTCCAAGCTTTCACACTATGTTCTTTTAGACCTCTCCAAGCCAATGCTTCATAAAAGACATCACTTGGTTCTTCTTCATATGCTACATATTTATTCCCATTTTCTGTTAAACCTCAAATCATCAAAAACAGTATAAAGTTTAATTAACCTGCTTGTCCCCTTTTTTCCATAGTCATAAATTGAACGTATTTCACCATTTTGATATGTCACTTTTAACTTTCCAATAGAAGCATGAAGATTATTTTCAATATACTTTCCTTCAGTAAATTCTTCATCCAATGACAAAATTAAATTTGATATTTTTTTATAGAGTTTATTATCTAATCTAGATATAAATAATCCTTTAACTTCAGATGTTCTAATATTAACCCCACTAGTATTTGTACCATACCAAACCGTTTCTCCATTGGGAGTATTTTTATAATTATCACTACGGGCATTAAATATGGCTGTTTTATTGCAATATATAATTAAGTCATAATCTGGAGCACTTGCATATCCTTCTGAGGAAAACTCTATTTTTTTTATTTTGTTTTGACTCTGTAAATTAATTATAAAAAAAAGTGTTGATAATAATATTATATTTTTCATGATTATTAATTTACACCCTCTAAAGTAAATGTTTCAATTTTTCTATCAGAATAAACCCCATGCTCTACTTTTATTGTAAACTTTGGAAAAGTAGTTTCTTTTATTTCTAATATTTTTGGATTACAAAACCCCTCTATCTTATAAAGTTTGCTATTAGTATAATAATCTCCATCAGGTGTTACTGAAATTATATAGCTTTGTAAAAACTCATCTCCTTCTGAAAAATTTTCTGGTGTTACCTTTGGATCTGATATCTTAAAAATAGTTACATATAAACCATTTTTAAACAATTCTTTTCTAATTATACTTTCAGGGTAAACCCTAGCAAAAATATAATTCATTTCCTGATTACTTGACACATCAATTAATTGTATGTTTTGAGCCTTACAACTACAAACTATACTTAACAATATAATAAAAACAGGTTTTTTCATAATTAATGATTTATCTTCTTACCGAAACGTGTATATGATCTTTATGCCCACCTACAGGATAGCTATAATTCCATGTGTTATTAGCGTTATTAAACTTATGCTTGAAATATGGTCCAAAATTTTCTCTAATAAATATGAAAGCGTCAAATGCCTTTTGTAGTTCCTTTATTTGGTTAGTAATACCAGATAACGCCATTTTATCACCATTTATTCTACTAATATCTAAGGCAGTCCCATTAGAATGATTACTTGTAGAGCTATGTTTTCCATTTGTAGTTGCCATTATATATACTTATAATCTTTTCTGATGAAGATAAGTTAATGTTAGCACTTTCTATTGCAAATTTTATAGCATTAACTAAATCGACAGAAACTAATTGATTAGCATTTATATTGTCAGAGTCTGTTGTCCCAAAACTAACTGAAATTTGGTCACCATTGTCTAAAACTAATGGATTTGATATAAGTTGGGTTGGACCTTGGTACACATAACTATCATCTGGTGTTGATGTCTCAATAAAAGCTTCATCAAAATCCACTACACCACCAGCACAATCTGCCTTAATGGCAAGTCTGGCAAAATCTTCAGCGCTTGTATCTGGTGGGCCGTCGTTATCCAAGGTTAACTGCAAATTCTCTTCAAGAAACATTCTTACTTGTTTTTGTAAAGGAAATTTTTCCAATGCTAGCGCTCGTTTGCAACGAGTGCCCTGCGTTTAAAAACAAAACTATCAAAAAACGCACATCATCAAATAGCTTATTACATAGTGCTATCATTCAATCATTAGGGCGCAAGCGGGGAAACCTTTATTTCTTTGGACCAACAGATTGATAGGCAGATGAGTATTTAAAAACAAAACTCTCAAATTCTTTTTTAACAACTATTACTATTTTCTTTAATTTCGCAGTATGGTGAAAGACATTCAATTGCGTGTTACCCTTCAGGAAGAAGCTGTCGCTGATATTTTGGTAAAAAAATCGGCGGCTTATTTAAAAATTAAGCCAGATGATATAACCGGCATTAAAGTGTTACGCAAATCGATTGATGCCAGAAAAGCACTTATCATATTCAATTATAAAGTAGCCGTTTATATTAAAGAAGCCATTCCAAAAACATCAGATTACACCTTCAATTACCAAGATGTATCCCATGCTAAACCCATTCACATTATTGGGTTTGGTCCTGCAGGTATGTATGCCGCTTTACGTTGCATCGAGTTGGGGTTTAAACCTGTTGTTTTAGAACGCGGTAAAAATGTACAAGACCGAAGACGCGATTTAAAAGCCATCAATCAAGAGCATGTCGTCAATGAAGATTCCAATTATTGCTTTGGCGAAGGCGGCGCAGGCACTTATAGCGATGGAAAACTTTACACCAGAAGTTTAAAACGTGGCGATGTTAGACGAATTTTTGAAAATCTGGTATATCATGGTGCTACTCACCAAATTTTGGTAGATGCACATCCGCACATTGGCACCAACAAGTTGCCAAAAGTAGTTCAGAACATTAGAGAAACCATTTTAAAATATGGAGGAGAGATTTATTTTGAAACTCGTGTTGTAGATTTTATTGTCAAAAATCATGAAATCAAGTCTATTATTCTTAATAATGGTGAAGAAATGACGGTTAGCCGCGTTATTTTAGCCACTGGCCATTCTGCTAGAGATATCTTTTATTTACTCTATAAAAAGAAGATTGCTTTAGAAGCCAAATCGTTCGCCATGGGCGTTCGTGTAGAGCATCCACAGCATATTATTGATTCTATTCAATATCATTGCAGTAGCGAACGAGACGCTTTACTGCCGGCAGCGTCTTATGCCTTGGTACAGCAAGTCCAAGAGAGAGGTGTGTATTCTTTTTGTATGTGTCCCGGTGGCTTTATTGTTCCTGCTGCAACAGCCAATGGTGAAGTGGTGGTTAATGGTATGTCGCCTTCAAAACGAAATAATTTGTATGCCAATTCTGGAATTGTAGTTGAAATTAATGCCGACAAAGACTTATCCAAATACGAATCATTTGGACCCTTAAAAGGTTTAGAGTATCAAAAAGATTTAGAAAAATTGGCCTTCACTGCTGGTGGCAGAACCCAAACAGCACCAGCACAACGATTAACGGATTTTGTTGAAGGTAGATTGTCTACAGATTTAAATCCTACATCGTATCAACCCGGATTAAAATCAGCTCCATTACATTCTTTATTACCCAAATTTATTGGCGGCAGATTGCGAAAAGGCTTTGAATCTTTTGGTCAAAAAATGAAAGGCTATTACACCGCTGAAGCTAATGTGATAGGCGTAGAATCGAGAACCTCATCACCAGTATGCATTCCAAGAAATGAACATTTAGAACATCCCGACGTATCTGGACTATATCCGTGTGGTGAAGGTGGCGGTTATGCCGGCGGTATTGTATCTGCTGCTATGGATGGCGAGCGTTGTGCCGAAGCTGCTACTAAAAATTTATAAAAAATGAAGACAGAAAAAGAACTTATGCTAGCTGGCGATATGTACAATCCTATGGATGAGCTATTGGTTAAAGAAAGACATCAAGCACGATTATTATTTCAAAAAATAAATAGTCTTAATGATGATTTTAAAGAGGAACGCAACAAACTTCTTTACCAATTGATTGAACATGCAGGAAAAAATTTGTGGATTGAGCCTCCTTTTTATTGTGATTATGGTTATAATATTAAAACAGGAGACAACGTTTTTATGAATTTTAATTGTTGCATTTTAGATGTGACTACCGTTACGCTTGGCAACCATGTTATGATAGGCCCTAATGTTCAAATTTATACAGCCACACATCCGTTGGAACATACATTGAGAAACAATGGTAAAGAATTTGCAAAACCTATAACCATAGGAAACAATGTCTGGATTGGAGGCCAAGCAGTGATTTGTCCTGGCGTTACTATTGGTGATAATGTCGTTATTGGAGCAGGTGCTGTGGTGACAAAAAGCTTTCCAGATGATGTATTTATTGCTGGTAATCCTGCTAAAATTATAAAAACAATTAATACTATTTAATTACTATTTTTGCATCATTAAAAACCAAACAACATGAACGCATATATATTTCCGGGGCAAGGCGCTCAATTCTTAGGAATGGGTTTAAACCTATATGAAACCTCGCCTTTAGCTCAAGAATTATTTGAACAAGCAAATAAAATTCTAGGGTTTCAAATCACAGATATAATGTTTGAAGGTACTGCCGAGGACCTAAAACAAACGAAGGTAACACAACCAGCTATTTTTTTACATTCAGTCATCCTTGCCAAGACTTTAGGCACTAACTTTAAACCAGACATGGTTGCCGGTCATTCATTAGGTGAATTTTCAGCTTTAGTTGCCAATGGTGCTTTAAATTTTGAAGACGGATTAAGATTAGTATCAAAAAGAGCTTTAGCCATGCAAAAAGCTTGTGAATTACAACCCAGTACCATGGCTGCCGTTTTAGGATTGGATGATGATGTGGTTGAAAAAATATGTGCCATGACCGATGGTGTTGTAGTTGCTGCAAATTATAATTGCCCTGGTCAATTAGTCATTTCAGGGGATGTTGAAGCTGTTCATAGAGCTTGCGAATCATTAAAAGCCGAAGGCGCTAAACGTGCCCTAGTATTACCCGTTGGCGGTGCTTTTCATTCACCACTCATGGAACCTGCTCGAGAAGAACTTGCCGCTGCCATTGAAAACACGCATTTCAGCAAACCAAATTGCCCAATCTATCAAAATGTAAGTGCCCATGCTGTTATTGATGAAACAGCCATCAAATTAAATTTAATTTCTCAACTAACTGCTCCTGTACGTTGGACACAATCGGTTCAAAAAATGATTGCAGATGGTGCCACATTATTTACCGAAGTTGGCCCAGGAAATGTTTTACAAGGTTTAGTTAAAAAAATTGACAGAGAAGCACAAACAGCTTCAGCATCTGTTTAAAAACAAATAATACATGAAGCTTTCACGCCGTTCGCTATTTATCATTCTTACCATTATATTGACTATTGCCATCGACCAAATTTCAAAAATTTTGGTAAGAACTTATGTGATTCCATCAGAAAAAACAACTATTATTGGCACCTACTTTACTTTACATAATGTAGAAAATACCGGTGCTTTTTTAGGTATGGGAAGTGATTTAAGTCCTGTTTTAAAACTTATTCTTTTACTTATACTACCTATTGCTGTTTTAGGATTTGTAACGGTACATATTTTTAAAGATAAAAGTTTAGATAATCTTTCCATCTTTGCATTTGCAAGTATTATTGGTGGAGGCATTGCTAATGTTTTTGATAGAATAGTGTACGGTTCTGTGACCGATTTTTTTCACATTGATTTAGGCGGTGTATTCAGAACAGGCATTTTTAATATGGCTGATCTTTCTGTAACAACAGGCATGATTATATTATTACTTGTTAGCTTTAGAAAGAAAAAGACTCTTTAAAAGAAACATAATTAATCTTTATTAATAACACCTTATTTTATAACAAAAACCACATCTACTAAACAAAGAAGACGTGGTTTTTGTTTAAATATTACTTAAAAAAATCAACTATTCCTAACAACCTGTTCCCATTTCCATGCAGAACGCATGGCATCATCTAGGGTTAATTTAGATTTCCAACCTAATTCATTATTAGCCTTGGTGGTATCTGCATAAGCAGAAATAATATCGCCTTCTCTTCTACCAACAATTTTATAATTAAGTTTTTCTCCAGAAACACGCTCAAAAGATTGAACCACTTCTAATACAGAACTCCCTTTTCCTGTTCCTAAATTAAACGTTTCAAAGTTTGATTTGTTATGATTTTCCAGAAGGCGCTTCAATGCAATAACATGGGCTTTTGCTAAATCTACCACGTGGATATAATCTCTAATGCACGTGCCGTCTGTTGTTGGATAATCGTCTCCAAAAATTGAAAGTTGTTCTCTGATACCTATGGCAGTTTGCGTGATGAATGGTACTAAGTTTTGAGGCACACCAATAGGCAATTCACCTATTTTAGCAGATTCGTGAGACCCAACTGGATTAAAATAACGCAATGCAATTGCTTTAAGGTTTGATGCTACTTTGCAAGTATCTTTTATAATTTCTTCACCAATTTGCTTGGTATTTCCATAAGGAGATTCTGCTTGTTTTACAGGTGCATTTTCAGTAATTGGCAATTCATCTGCTTGTCCATAAACGGTACATGACGAACTGAAAATAAAACTTGCTTCTGGTAATTTTGTTAGTTCTTTAAGAATATAAACCAAGGTGCTTAAATTGTTTTCATAATACAACAAAGGTTCTTTTACACTTTCGCCAACGGCTTTACTTGCTGCAAAATGGATAACACCTTTGATATCATGATGCTTTTTGAAAAAGGTTTCAACACTTAATTTTTCTTTTAGATCCAATTTCTCAAAAATGGGGGTTTTTCCTGTGATGGATGTAATGCCATCTAACACTTTTATTGAAGAATTAGATAAGTCGTCTATGATAACAACTTCATAGCCTTCGTTTTGTAATTCGACTACGGTATGTGATCCGATAAACCCCAATCCTCCTGTTACTAATATTTTATCCATGTATAAATGTTTTAATCTTTGATGTTATAAAATCAATTTGTTCGTCGTCTAATTCGGTATGCATTGGTAAAGAAATAACATCTTTTACTAACTGATTCGTAATTACAAAATCTGCTTCTTTATATCTGTTATCTAAATAAGCCTTTTGTTTATGTAATGGAATTGGGTAATACACGCCACAAGGAATGCCGTTTTCATTCAAATAACTTACTAAAGCATCTCTATCGACGCCTATAACTCTTAAAGTATATTGATGAAACACATGGCAATCGCAAGTATCACAAATACCTTGACAGGTAGATTTACCCTTTGGCGTTATAATGGCTGGTTCATCCTTAAAAGCTTCATTATATTTTTTAGCCGCATGTTGTCTTGCTTTATTATAAGCGTCTAGATGGGGTAATTTAGCATCTAAAACAACGGCTTGCAAACTATCTAATCTTGAATTTACACCTACAACATCATGATGATACCTCTCATACATACCGTGATTGACAATACCTCTTATCATATGTGCTAAATGGTCGTCATTGGTAAAAATAGCACCACCATCTCCATAGCATCCCAAGTTTTTAGATGGAAAAAATGATGTAGAAGCGACCTGTCCCATAGTTCCTGCTTTTGCTTTTCTACCATCTTTAAAGGTGTAGGTAGCACCAATAGCTTGTGCGTTATCTTCTATAACAAATAAATTATGTTCTTTGGCAATGTTTAAAATGGCTTCCATATTGGCGCATTTCCCAAACAAATGTACAGGAACAATGGCCTTGGTTTTAGGCGTTATGGCCTTTTTAATAGCATCGATACTGATATTAAAATCATCTGGATTAACATCTACCAAAACGGGTGTTAAATGTAAAAGAGCAATCACCTCAACCGTTGCAGCAAATGTAAAATCGGCTGTAATAACCTCATCTCCTGGGCTTAAACCTAAACCCATCATGGCTATTTGTAGCGCATCTGTTCCATTAGCACAAGGAATTACATGCTTTACGCCCAAATAATTTTCTAAATTTTTCTGAAATTGATGAACTCTTGGTCCGTTAATAAAGGCTGTTGTTTCTAAAACCTCTTGCATTGAAGTATTCACTTCTTCTTTTATTTTTTCAAATTGACCCTTTAGGTCAACCATTTGAATTTTCTTCATTTAAAAAAAATTACAATTCTCCATGTCGTTACAGAAAATACACAAGTAATTTTGACACTTACTATGGCTGAATTAATGAGTTACGAATTTACAAAATTCATATACGTTAACAATGATTTTCTTTTAAAGAAATGTATTTTTGTTACAAACCTATACTTTGAATTTTATTTATAACATTACAACCGCCATCTTGCAATTTATTTTGCGAATTTTAGCTTTATTCAACAAAAAAATTGAAAAAGGTGTAAAAGGCAGATTGCAAACGTTTCAACTTTTAAATAATACTATTGAAATTGGAGATAAAACTTTATGGTTTCATTGTGCTTCTTTAGGAGAGTATGAACAAGGCCTTCCTGTTTTTAAAGCCTTAAGGAATCATTATTCAAAACATAAAATTGTGCTGACTTTCTTTTCTCCTTCTGGTTATGATATTAGAAAAAACACGCCCGTAGCAGATATTGTTGTGTATCTGCCCATAGACACTATACAAAATGCCAAGCGATTTTTAAACATAGTAAACCCAGAATTAACGATTTTTGTTAAATATGACCTATGGCCTAATTTTTTAAACGAACTAAAAAACAGAAACTTACGTGCTATATTAATATCGGCTTTATTCAGAAAAAAACAGGCTTACTTTAAATGGTACGGTTTTGAGTTAAGAAAAATTCTTTTTGCTTTTGAGCATATTTTTACCCAAAATGAAGCATCAAAATACCTGTTAAATTCAATAAACTATTATAATGTCACCGTTTCTGGAGATACCAGATTCGATAGGGTTACCGACCAATTATCTCAAAACAATAGGCTTGATTTTATTGAAAACTTTAAACAAAATCAACTATGTGTTGTTGCTGGAAGTACTTGGCCTGAAGATGAAGTACTGTTTTTAAATTATATAAATTCTGAAAACAATAAAGACACAAAGTTTATTATAGCGCCACACAATATTAAACCAGCGCAGATAAAAAATTTTCAAGAAAAATTAAAGACCTCTAGTATTTTATATTCTGAAAAAAAAGGAAAAAACCATACCTCTGCCCAAGTTTTTATTATTGACACGATTGGTTTACTTTCAAAAATTTATAGCTATGCCGATGTTGCTTATGTAGGTGGCGCGAAAGGAAATACAGGTTTACATAATACTTTGGAACCTGCGGTTTTTGGTGTTCCTATTATTATTGGTGAAAATTATTTAAAATTTCCAGAAGCCATAACTATGATTGCTAATCATGGTATGTTTTCTATCTCTACTCAGAAAGAATTTAACACTATTTTAAATGATTTAATACTCCATAAAGAAAAAAGAATCCTTTCTGGGCATAAAAACTTAGACTATATTAAAAGCAATAAAGGTGCTGTTAGTGAAATTCTTCATTATTTAGAAAGTATTAAATAATTTTTGCTAGTATTAAAACTGGTAAATGATCTGAAGGGTATTTGCAATCTTTAGAATCGCTTAAAACAACATATTTTTCAACACTAATTTCTGAGCTAACAAAAATAAAATCAATTCTATTTGTTACAGGTTCGTGAAAATTGAATCCGTTAAAAGTTCCAGTCGGGCCAAATGGTTGTAATTTTGAAATTGCTTTTGAATCATTTAAGTGCTTTGTGATGTATTGAATGCTCTCATGACCTTCTTCCATATTAAAATCTCCCATTAAAACAACTGGATGGTTTTCCGTATTGATATCAGCGACTTTTTTCAAAATTAAAATAGCGCTGTTCTTTCTAGCTTCAACACCAACATGATCAAAATGAGTGTTAAAAACATAAAATCGATTTCCTGTGTTTAAATTTTCAAACAAAGCATAAGTACAAACTCTGTTGCAAACAGCATCCCAACCCATGGATACTTTATCTGGAGTTTGAGACAACCAAAACGTTGATGAATTTAAGACCTTAAACTTATTATTATTATAAAATATAGCTGAATATTCTCCTTGATTAAAACCGTCGTCTCTTCCAACACCAACAAAATCATAGTTAATTAATAGGCTATCTAAATCTTTCATTTGATTTGGCATAGCTTCTTGAACACCAAAAATATCTGGTTCATAAAACTGTAATTGACCTAACATGAATGGTTTTCTGTTTTCCCAACTATTCTCTCCTTCTTTAGGATAATCTAACTTAATATTATAAGTCATTATAGAAATGTCTTGCGCATTTAAGCACAAGGCAAAAAACAAATGGCATAAAAAAAATATTTTTTTCATGGATAAAAATTTATTCAACAAAGATAAGTTCAGTTTTTTTAGAAATGCCGTTTTCATTAAACGCTTCTATTTGAAAATAATAGGAATCTACACGATCCATTCCTGTAAAAAAATAGTCATTTTGATTATACACCATAATACTCCCGTAAAGTTTGTCTGGGTCTTTACCAAAATAAATAACGTAACCGTCTGCCTTGTCATTTTGTTTCCACCGAATCCATGAACTTCTGCGTTCACCAAACTTTTTGGCATCTGCTCTCAATACCATAAAATCTTCAACAGATTCAGGCTTTTCTCCAACACCTTTGCCAAATATTCTAAAACCACTTAAAGCAAATTTTCCAGTAGGCATATGAAGGTTTTCAAGTTTTATATATCGCGCATGTGCTGGTTTTACTAGTTCAATATAATCATGCGGAACATCTGTCTTGTTTTTACTCTTATCAACCAAAACGTTCCATTTTTTTCCATCGTTAGAACTGTAAATTTTATATTGATGATATACATTTAAAGATTTGCCTTCAAACTCGGCATCTTGATCTGCATAATTGATTTGTATTGCATTGATGGTTGAAACTTCACCTAAATCAGTTTGAAACCATTCGCCTTTATCGCCTGTTTTAGCAGACCAATAGGTCTTTAAATCTTCATCAACAGCATTATTAGCATGATAACCTCCTAACGTTGTAGATACTTGAACTGGTTTGTTATAATTAAGCAACATCCAACCTGTAAACAAACCTTTAATGTGGTTAGCATTTTCTTGAGGTAAAAACGTTGGATAATCACCATATGCTGTGTTACAATACATGACATCGTCTTTATCAAATCCTGATGGCCAAATACCAATACGACGTTCAAAATTATTCTTCTGCCCTAAAATAACCGTAGAAATGTGCCACCAATTTCCAAAATTATCTTGATAGGTTGCTCCATGACCTGCACCACGAGCAAATCCGCCAGGTTTATAAGCAAAAGGATTGTGCGATTGATAAGAAAAGCCCTCTAAAGGTTTATCGCTTACATAAACGCCATCAGCATAACCGCTAAATTCTGTTGCTGGAGCGCCATATTGTAAATAATATTTGTTGTTATATTTGGTTACCCATGCACCTTCTATAAAAGGCTGTAAAAAAGTATTGTCATTAAATTCGCCAAAACGTTCCCAGCCGTGATCTTGTGGATGTAACGACATTAAAGGCTTTACAAGCCCGTCCGATTGCAGTGTTTTTGTGTTTAATTCTGTCCCCAATAACGGAAACTCATTGCTTGAACCCCAATAAAGAAATAGTTTGTCCAACGCTTCATCAAACAAAAATCCAGGATCCCAAGCACCAACTTTTAAGGTGTCAACGGCTATTTTCCAATCGTCTTTTGTAGGATTTGTGCTTTTCCAAATAGGAAAATCCTTTTCGTGTGTAGAGCCATAAACATACAGGGTGTCTTTCATGGCAAAAACGCCCGGCGCATTTAGGTCGTGCGTATATTTATTGTCCAATAAAAATTTTCGGTACACAAAATTCCAATTCAGCATATTGTCGCTCCACCAGTATCCTTCCTGATTTGTTGAAAATAAAAAATAGTTGCCCTTGAAGTTTACTATTACCGGATCAGCAGTTGCACGATGCTTTCCTTGGGTTGAAAACACTTCAAATGGCGTATAGCCATAATCGATATTGATAGGGTTACAATATGTTTTTTGTTGTGCGTTTAACACATAAAACGAACAACATATGATGAAGATTAATATTTTTTTCATTTGAAATTTTTTAATAATCTAAAAACTTATTCAACCAATTCAAATTGTGATTTTAAACTGGCATTAGAGTTGGTTCCAACAAATACTTCAAAATCACCTGATTCCGCTACAAAATCCAAATCAGAATTATAAAATTTCAAATCTTCAACAGTTAATGTGAAATTTACTGTTTTGGTTTCTCCTTTTTTTATGTCTACTTTTTGAAAACCTTTAAGTTCTTTTACAGGTCTGGTTACAGAACCTACAAGGTCTCTAATATACAATTGCACCACTTCCTTTCCATCATAATTACCAGTATTTGAAACATCTACAGAAACTTGTATAGGATCTTCAAAACCCATTTGATTGGCACTTAAATTTAAATTGCTGTAATTAAACGTTGTATAACTTAAACCAAACCCAAATGGGTATAAAGGCTCGTTAGGTACATCTAAATAATTTGATTTAAACTTCTCAAACTTTCCTGCCTTATTCCCAAGTGGACGACCTGTGTTTTTATGATTATAATACAGTGGAATTTGTCCAACATTTTGAGGAAATGTTGTGGTTAATTTCCCGGATGGGTTAACATCTCCAAATAACACATCGGCAATTGCATGACCAGCTTCGCTGCCGCTAAACCAGACGTCTAAAATAGCCGAAGCCGATTCAGACTCTTCAACTAGGGCCAATGGTCTGCCATTAAACAAGACTATTACCACAGGTTTTCCAGTTTCTACCAAAGCTTGTAAAAGATCCTTTTGTGCTTGAGGAATTGATATATTTGTGCGGCTACTACTTTCGCCACTCATTTCGGAAGATTCTCCAATGGCTGCAACAATAACATCAGATTTAGCTGCTATGCTTAATGCTTCTTGTCTTAACTGTTCATCAGTTCTACCATCTCTAGGGATTTCTTTTCCAAACATGGTTCCCAACTTTTCAAAATTTTCATCATAAGATAAATTGCTTCCTTTTGCATATAAAATCTGTGCATTTTCTCCTGCGACTTCTTTCATGCCTTCCAAAAAACTAATGGATTTCTCTTTTGGTGTTGCTACACTCCAAGTACCTGGCATATTGGATTTTGTATCAGCTAATGGTCCAACAACAGCTATTATTGCTGACTTTTTTAGAGGTAATACTTCTTGGTCGTTTTTAAGCAATACCATAGATTCTGTTGCAACTTTTCTAGCAAATGCTCTATTTTCTTTTGTGAAAATCTCCGTTTTAGCTCTGTTGTCATCGCAATATTTGTATGGGTCATCAAAAAGCCCTAATTGGTATTTAGCACGCAATATTCGTTTAACAGCGGTTTCTAAAGCTTCCATGGTTACTTTTCCTTCTTCTAATGATTTTTTTAAGGTTGTTAAAAATCCTTCAGCAACCATATCCATATCTAATCCTGCATTTAATGCTTGGGCAGACACTTCTTGAAAATCTCCTACGCCATGATACATCATTTCTTCAACACCAGTATAGTCTGACAAGACAAAACCATTAAAACCCCACTCATCTCTTAACAAATCTGTAAGAAGCCATTGGTTTCCTGTAGCAGGAATGCCATCAATTTCATTAAAAGAAGCCATGACCGAACCAACACCAGCATCTACAGCGGCTTTGTATGGTGGTAAATACTCGTTATACATTCGTATTTTACTCATATCAACGGTATTGTAGTCTCTACCGGCTTCTGGAGCTCCATACAAGGCAAAATGTTTTACACAAGACATTAAGGTATTTGTTTGTTTTAAATCATCTCCTTGATATCCTGATACCATTGCTTTTGCTATCTCACTTCCTAAGAAAGGATCTTCGCCAGAGCCTTCTGATACGCGTCCCCAACGTGGGTCTCTTGAAATATCAACCATTGGCGAAAAGGTCCAGTTAATGCCATCGGCGGTAGCCTCTTGTGCAGCCATTTTTGCGGTACTTTTAATAAGCTCCATATCCCATGAGCAAGACAATCCTAATGGTATTGGAAATGTAGTTTCATAGCCATGAATGACATCCATTCCAAAAATTAATGGAATTTTCAATCGGCTTTTCTCTACAGCTATCTTCTGAATTTCTCTGATACTTCCAACCGATTTTATATTGAAAAGACCTCCAACCCATCCTTTTTCTATTTTTCCACCTATATCTGAATTGGTTGCCTGACCCGTAGTAAATTGTCCGGCACTTGGCAAATTTAGTTGTCCTATTTTCTCTTCAACAGTCATTAAATCAACAATAGAATCTACTTTATGATCAATATTGGATTTATCATAATTGGTAGATTTTTGAAATTCTTGATTTTTGCATGTTAAAAGTGACATTGTAATTGTAATCATTACAAAAGCTAAAGGCGTGTTTATTTGCTTCATTATTGTTTTTTTATGTTAGAAAATAACCATGGCAATAAATTAGGTTCTAAAAAAGTAGCGTCCCAAGTATTATGATTATCATTTTCAAAATATGTTAATTTTACATCCGAATCTTTTTTTTGAAGCGCCGTAACCATTGCTAAGGAAAAGTAAGGATGCACAACATCATCCATTCCACCATGAAAGACCCATAGGGATACTTTATTTGCATATCTGCTCACTGACTTTGGATTGCCTCCTCCACATATTGGAAATGCAGCAGCAAACATTTCTGGTTTTCTATTCAAAATATCAAAGGTACCCATGCCACCCATGGACAGTCCGCCAACATAAACCTGATCTTTTTTAACGTAAGGTTTTTGCGTTAATTCATCCATTAAATTCAAAACAAGTTTCATGGATTTTGTTGGTTTTCCCAATCGTTTAAATTTAAATTTTTCTAGGCCTTTTTTAGAATAATCTCTTGTTACATTAGACCAATAATCTTCTTTTGGACATTGTGGAAAAACAATGATGGCAGGAAAAGAATCTGTTTCATGATGTTGTAAAAACATCTTGCTTCCGTGAACCAATTGCGTTTTATTATCATTGCCTCTTTCGCCTGCACCATGAAGAAATAAAACCAATGGGTATGTTTTGTTTTCTGAAAAATCTTTGGGCAATAACAAACGATACTTTAAGGTGTCGTTATTATCAATATACATTTCTTCTGAAAACAAATCCTGCTGAGCAAGCAAACCGTTAGAAACAAATAACAACGGTAACCAACCTAGAATTTGAATTAAAAATTTATTTTTCTGATGAAACATTTTATAATGCTTAATAATTAAATCCAAGTTTGTCCAATCCGTTTTTAACATCTTCATTTTGCATGAACAGATTCCAAAATAATCCGGTTCTATGGTTTTCAATCATGATAATCTCTGGTCCTTGATCAATAGCTAAATAGGCTTCAGCAACCCAGTAGTTATATTGCGGACTAAAAGCATCGTAAAAGCCTGCGGGACCTAAAAGTTTCTCTTTATGTTGATAGAGATAATGCATAACCTCTAAAGATTGTGAAGGTGTATATGGTATTGAACTTATTGCTGCTGTTGGCGTTATAACCCCCAAATCATTTATGGGACTATGTGCAGAATAGCCTATAGAACCATCTGGATTTCTGGAATAACTTGCCGTTAAACCCCAACTGGATGCACTGTAATCTTTATAACCTTTAGGATTTGTAATACAATAAATACGGTTAATTTTAGAATGATTGACAGTAACATCTCCATAGTTTGCATATTGGTCTGATAAGCCATTAGGTTTCAAACCTAAAAAGGAATAATGACTAAAAAACAAAGGCCCTCCAAATTGAGGCGATCCAATATGGTTAACAACTAGAGGAATATTATATTGAGAATTACTGGTTACAATACCTCCATTACTTGCCCAACCTTGATGATAAACCTGTGCAGGAATTGAATAATCTGGAGAAGCTGCACCGAGTATAAACGTTATTAAAGTTTCGTTATAACCTTTTAGTTCCAAATTAATTGCAAACCCAAAATTTGGGCTCCAATGCCAAAATAATTTGTTTTGATTTTGAGTATACCAATCCCATTCTACCCCTTTCCAAAGGGTATCAGCCAAATTAGATAATGCTTTTTCTTCATTAGAACCATTTTTAAAATACTCTTTAACACAAATTAAGCCTTGTGATAAAAAAGCTGTTTCAACTAAATCACCCCCGTTGTCTTGGGCACTAAAAGGAATCACTTTTCCAGTAGCTCCATCTATCCAATGAGACCATGCACCATGAAAACGGTCGGCATTTTCTAGAAAAACTAAAATTTTATTTAATCTGGCTAACCCTTCTGTTTTAGATACATATCCTCTTTCTATGCCCACTAAAATGGCCATAAGCCCAAAACCTGTGCCTCCTGTGGTTACTACATTTTGATTTAATGTTGGATTATTTGGATGATAACGTTCCTTGGCAGCTCCTGAAGTTGAATTTGCAAAATCCCAAAAGTATTTAAAGGTTTCTTTTTGCGTTAAATCCATAATCTCGTTGTCGGTTAAAATAACCTTATCTGGATTTTCGGATTCTTGATTATCTGGGCCATTATCAGAACCACACGATACGAGTATTAACAATAACAATAAAATGCTATAAAATCTTAACATACTTGTTTTTTAATTATTAGTTTCAATTTTAAAACCTAATTTATTTAAACCATACAAGACTTCTTTATTTCTCATAAATAAATTCCATAACAATCCTGTTCTATAATTTTCAATCATGATCGGTATAGGACCTTGATCAATAGCTAAATATCTTGGCAAGTACCAGTTGTCCTGCAAGCTAAAAGCATCATAGGGCCCATATTTTCCGATAAGAGAATCATGATTTTTGTATAGATGCTTAAGCATTTGCATACTTTCATTGGGTGTATATGGAAATGAAGAAAGTGCTGCCGTTGGTGAAATAACTCCAACATCTGCTCCTGGTCTATGACCCGCATAGCCTTTAATAGAATAACTTGAGGTTAAACCCCATAAATTAGCACCATATCCTTTAAAATGTTTAGGGTTCTCTAAGGCATATTTATAGTGAATTATAGATTGATTTTGAGTAAGTTTCCAATAATCGGCAAATTGATCTGTGAGCCCTTTAGGATTTAAACCTAAATAAGAATAATGAGCCCAAAATAAAGGCCCTACAGCTGCATTGTCGCTCTCATAATAATCAAGGACCAATGCTTTACCATACAGAGAATCGTTGGATACGATAGCACCATTTCTTGCCCAACCTTTTTGATAAACGGCTTTATTAATTGGATGTGTTGGTGATGATGCTGCCAAAACGTACATGATTAAACATTCATTATAACCACCAACAGGAAAGTTCATTTCCCAGGCATATTCTGGTGACCAGTGCCAATACAAAACATCTTTTCCTTGTGTATACCAATCCCATTCTACTTCTTTCCAAAGTTTATCAATTTTAGAAACAAGGCGCTTTTCCTTTTCATTACCATCTTTAAAATATTCGGAAACGGTTAAAAGGCCTTGTACTAAAAAGGCCGTTTCTACTAAATCTCCTCCATTATCTTTTTGGCTAAACGGATATACTTTTCCTGTTTCGCCATCCATCCAATGTGGCCATGCGCCATGAAATCGATCTGCCTTTTCCAAAAAATCCACCACTTTAAGGTATCTATTTAAAGCATCTTCGCGAGCAATGTATCCTCTTTCAATGCCAACTAAAATTGCCATCAATCCAAAACCACTGCCGCCAGTAGTAATGGTGTTTTTTGGTGATGTTGGATACACATTATCCATATGTAAACGCTCTCTTGCTAAACCTGAATGAGGTTCAGCCCCATCCCAAAAATAGTTTATGGTTTGTTTTTGTATGGTATCAAGCCATGAAGTTTCAGGAACAGAATCTTCTTTGTTTAATGTCTGAAGTTGATTTTGCTCCTTTTTTTTATTGCAACTGGTGAATAGCAGTACAATACTAAAAAAAGAAACTATTTTTAGTTTAATATAAGTCATATGGAATGGGTTAAGAAATTTAGCTGCACCAATACAGATGCAGCTAAACTCAAAATGAAAAAAACAATTCTTAAATATATATACTAAAACTAATTATTCATAACACTTAAGACTTCGTCGACAGATAAAGTTCTATCAAACACCATAAGGTCGTCTATAAAACTTGAATCTGACAAATGTCCCCATCCTATAAAGTTAGGCGCACCAGAACCAATTGACAAAACATTAGTATTTGCCCAGTTTACAAGCTTACCGGTCATATCTCCAGTATTAGCTACAGCTACCCCATTAAAATATATCTTGGTTTCGGTATCAGAGACTGTAAATGCTATATGCACCCATTCTCCAGCCGCAGGATCTAATACGTCTCCATCATTCCAAACATCGCCAGCATCGGTTCCTATATGCAGTTTTATTCGTTGTTCAGTGGCATTTCCTTCTCTAAAAAGCCTAAAACCTGCGCTCAAGTCATTATCTGCACCAATCATGGGAGGCCCAACTGTTAATATCCCTGCTCTGTCTGGGTTGGCATTTACTTTATACCAAAAAGCCGCACTAAATTGATTTCCGAATAAGCCATCTGTAGGAAAGGTTAAATAAGAATCAGTTGCACCGGCATAAGCATTAGAGCCTACAGCACTTTCGCCAGCAAAACTTGGCGTTCCAGAAACTGTAAGATTAGTATTTGTTACTTTATCAACATTTGAACCATCAAAAGGCATATACATTGTTGCTCCAAAATACGGTGGTGTAAAAGCTCCACCTACTACGGCAATGACTTCTTCACTGGTTAGTGCTTTATTATAAAAACGCAGTTCATCAATAATACTATTATCAGATAAATGATTCCAATAACTAAATGTAGGAACTCCTGAGGCAATTGTAAAGCTTTCGCTTCCTGTCCAATCAATTGGTGCCGACAAAGTAGCAGAATTTACCTCAATACCATTAAAATAAATCTTGCTTTCAGTATCTGAGACCGTTACGGCAACTTGCACCCATTCGCCAGCAGCAACATCTATAACACCACCATCATTCCAACTTTCTGCTGTACCAATACCAATGTTTAGTTTAATGCGCTGCTCGGTTCCGTTTCCTTCTCTAAATAACCTAAATCCTTGATTTCTATTTTCAGGAATATCATTTCCAACAACCAATATTCCTGCTCTATCTGGGCTCGAATTTACTTTATACCAAAATGTAGTACTAAATTGATTGCTTAATAATCCATCGGCTGGGTAAGTTAAATAGGCATCTGTTGCTCCTAAATAAGCACCATTTCCTAAGTAAGATTGATTGGTAATTTCGGGAGAGCCCACTACTGTTGCTGCAATGTTTGCAACTAAATTGACGTAACCATTATCAAACGGCATGTAAAATGATTCACCAGGAAATAGAGGTGTATATGGATTAAATGAATTAATCATAATTTGAATTTCAGCTTGTGAAAGCGCTTTATTAAAAATGCGTAATTCGTCTATGTCGCTACTATCCGATTTATGATCCCAATAACTAAATGTTTCACCCCCAGCTCCGATTGTAAGTGGCCCTACACCGGTCCAATCAATGGGCGCCTCTAAGGTTGCAGAATTCATTTCAATACCATTAAAATAAATTTTTGTTTCGGTTTGAGAAATAGTAAAAGTAACATGAACCCAATCGTCTGAGGTTGCATCCAAAATACCGCCATCGTTCCAACTTTCTCCTCCTCCTGTTCCAACATTTAACTTAATGCGCTGCTCGGTACCACTACCTTCTCTAAACAATCTAAATCCTTGATTTCTATCGGTTATATCATCTCCAACTACCAACAATCCAGCTCTATCTGGGCTTGAATTTACTTTATACCAAAATGCAGCACTTAATTCATTGTTTTGCAATCCATTAGAAGGGAATGTAATATAAGAATCTGTAGTTCCTTGGTAAGCATTTGAACTTGCAAAACCGGATCCCGCAAACCCTGGTGTGCCAACCTGAGCTGCTAAACCACCTTCAACTTGATCTCTATAATCACCATCAAATGGCATATATAAAATTTCGCCATCAAAAGCAGGAGTATATGGTGGTTCTTTACTGAAATTAACTATTGCAGCTGTAGATTTACCATTAACATCTGTAGATGTTACCGTTAATATATATTCTCCGTTAACTAAACCATCATAAGTGAATGTTTCAATAATATTTCGAGGATTAGTAAAATCCGTTAAGTTGCCAATAACGTTACCATTTAAAGCTATTGATATATCATTTACCACATTATCATCATGGACTTCTATTTCAATATCTAATGAAGCAGGATCTTCAAAGACTTTTATGGCAGCCCCTTCAAGGGGATAATTAACTTTTACCACCGAAGGATCTATTTCAAAGTTTCCAAATGGCGGGGTGTCTAAATCTTGACAACCCACAAATACCAATGCAGCTATAACTGCAAAACCTATTTTTTTAATTAAATGAATTTGTTTTTTCATAATTAAATATTTTTAATACAAATTAATAATTTGGATTTTGTACCAATACCCCTTGAGATTGGTCGATAGCTGTTTGAGGGATTGGATACCACTCATGTTTAGGCAGAAACCCTAAAGACCCTAAAACAGCGGGACCATCGCCCCAACGCACAAGATCGTAAAAACGTTCGCCTTCCATAGCAAGTTCAATCCTTCTTTCGTGCTTGATGGCCTGTAATGTAGCTGTTACATCTGGAAGCACGTTAGCACCACTTCTTGCTCTGGCTCTTACTTGATTTAAATAGTCTGTAGCAAGGGCAGTATTTCCTGTTTGCCATGCGGCTTCTGCAGCCATAAGAAGGACGTCTGCGTATCTAAGAATTTTTATGTTTTCCCAATTATTCTGTCTTTGCGACAATTCTGTTCTTACAGAGGCTTCTGTATAGGCTTTTTTGTTCCAATACAATTGATCCAATGGAGGTGTGCTTGGTAAGATTCCACTGCCATAGCCGCCATCATCTTCACCTGAAACTAAAATAGTTTCATTCTTTCTTGGGTCATTTAGCTCGAAAGCGTCAACTAAGTTTTGTGTGGGCACATTAAAGCCCCAACCTAGATCCCAAGCACCTGTTCCTCTCACGCCTTGAGAAACATAATAATTATTACTAAAATTTTGACCAGATTCGGTAACAAATTGTTGAATCTCAAAGATAGATTCAATGGAATTGTTACCATCTCGACTAAACAATGTTTTAAAAGAAGGCTCTAGTGCATAAATTCCAGAACCGATAACTTCTTCACTTTTTGCTAAAGAGGCAGCATAATTTTCTTGATATAAATATAGTTTGGCCAATAAACCATCGGCAAAACCTTTAGTAGCCCTTCCCACAAAATTGGATACCCATGATAAAGGTAAATTTTCACTTGCAAACTCTAAATCGGCTTCTATGAAAGCATCCACTTCAGCAACTGAAGATTTTGGTTTAATGCCATCGGTTGGATCCACTATTTTTTTATCAATTATAGGAATTTCGCCATAATCCCTTCTCAAATCAAAATAAAGAAAGGCTCTTAACATTCTAGCTTCGGCCATGTTTACAATGGTTCCACTATCGGTCAAACCAGATACTTCAATAGCATCTATTAAATCATTACAGGCATTTATGACTTTGTAATGGTCATTCCAATTTCCATCGTTAAGGAAAATAGTATTGGAATATCCAAAATCGTTAAGATCTGCTCCAGCTTGAGCGGCGTCACCTGTTGAACTTCCTTTTGCAGCATCGTCTGATCGAATGCTTTGAAACCAATGTCTTGTCCAATCTGAAACAGCTGTAGTTCTTAGTTGCCCATACAATCCAAAGGCATCTGCTTCAAAACCTCCAGTTGTAAGGTCTCCTACTGTAGCGACTCCTAGTGGTTTTGTGTCTAATAAATCACTACAAGAAGTCATAGATGTTAATATAAGCAGCGTACTTAAAACCTGCTTAATAAAGACTATTTCTTTTTTCATATTGTTATAAGTTTTTAAATGTTTTAAAATGTTATACTAAACCCTAAGCTTGTTATTACAGGCAACGGATATCCACCATTATCGATACTAAATTCAATTGGAGTTCCACCAGCTTCAGGAGTAAATCCAGAATTATGTTTCCAAGTATATAGATTTTGTACATTGGCATATAGTTTCATGTTTTGAAAATCCACACCTTTTATACTCATTGGTTTGAAGTTATAGCCCAATTGAATGTTTCTAATTCTTACATAACTACCATCTTCTATATTATAGGTGGAGTTTTGTTTATTATAACCAGATGCTTCGGTTAATCGTGGTTCCCAGTTTGAAGTTCCAGCGCCTATCCATCTGTTTTCTCTTACAGCTCTGTAATTAAATTGGGCAAATGTACTGCCGTTACCCCAGTTTCTCCATACTTCATTGCCGTAAACACCTTGTACATCAATGTCTAAAGAAAAGTTCTTATATTCAAGGTTTGTGCTTACGCCATAAGTAAAGTCTGGAGTTGGATTCCCTATTACTGTTCTATCGTCTGGTGTTATGACGCCGTCGCCATTAACGTCCTTATATTTAAAATCTCCAGGACCATAAGCACCTAAGGTGCTTGGGGGAGAGGCGGCAATATCTAAGTTTGATTGATAAAGGCCTTCAACCTCATACCCATAAAAAGAGCCTATTGGATCACCGGCACGGGTACGTGTTGGTCCTGAGAAAACCTCAAAACCAGGTTCAAAAACAGAGTTTACCGTATTTTTAATGGTAGATAAATTTCCGCTTATAGAGTATTTAAAATCTGAGCCTATGTTATCATTCCAAGACGTTGAAAATTCAAAACCTTTATTTTCGATTTCGCCAGCATTTGTGTAAAATTGATCACTACCACTAGTAACAAATACTAATAAATCCTTTGTTAGTTTATTATAATAGGCCATTTCAAATTTTAAACGGTTATTAAATGTGGCCAACTCAAAACCTGCTTCATAAGAAGTAACGGTTTCCCATTTTAAACGATCGGTATTTCTATAGGCCAAAACAAAGGCCGGTATAACGCTTTGGGGATTGCCCAATACCGCTGATGCTCCCAATTGAAAATTAGGCAGATACGGATAATGTACCGCATTATATTGATTGCCCAGTTCTCCATAAGAGCCTTTGATTTTCAAGTAATCTATGCCACTGTTCTCCATGAATTTTTCCTTACTAAGTTCCCAAGCGGCACCTAAGGACCAAAAATTTTGATCTCTGGTGTCTTTTGGTAATTCTGAAGAAGAATCTCTTCTAAAGGAACCGTTTAAGATATATTTCCCCTGATAATTGTATAAAACACGGAATAAGCTTGAAACGGTAGTCCTGTCCCATTGTTCTGAATTTGATATTCTGGTATCTTGATCTCCATAAGGAAATACATTTAAATACCAAAATCTTGGGTCATTTGGTATAGGGTCGCCACCAGCTAATTGCCTTACCGAGCCGTTTATATTTTCCAAATATTCTTGAAACGTGGTGAAACCCAATAATGCGGTAACGCTGTGGTCACCAAACTCTTTGGAATACGTTAACAAGTAATCTTGTTGAAAATCTTGTTTGGTATTGTTGTACTGTGAAACACTGGTTAATTGTTGCCCTGAAAAATTGGCAATTTCATCACTCTCAGCTACATATACTGGGGTAAGTGGCGAATAGCCCCTTCCTTTTGTAATACCATAATTTCCAGAATAGGCGACTCGAAAGGTAAAATCCTTCAACAATTTTAACTCGGCAAAAATATTGCCTACAAAACGGTAGGAATCATTAATGTTTCTGGTTGAACGCTCGTTTACTACAAGCAAAGGATTCCCAATTTGTGCTCCACCAATCGCAATTGGCAATTGATTATAAACGCCATCTGCATTAAAAGGGCTTACAATGGGAGTTGCGTTTAAAGCCGCTATATAATTACCATCAGGGTTGTCTGGTAAATCAGATTTCACACCGTTGATGCCAATGCCTACTTTTAAGTTATCGGAAATTTTGACTTCATTATTGATATTTACGGTTATTTTTTGAAGTTCTTCGTGTTTAATAAGGCCTTCTTCTTTTAGATATCCAATGCCAACGCTTATCCTATTGGATTCATTACCGCTTTGAATGCTTAAATTGGCGTTTTGAACGGTTGCGCCTTCATTGGTAATTTGGTCAATCCAGTCTGTATTGCCTGTAAATAAATTATAAAAAGGATATGGTGCAAGACCATCATTAACCAATCGTTCATCATACAGTGTTTTAAACAATTCTGCATTTGCTAGTTCTGGTTTTCCCGTTATATTTTTAAATCCGGTAGAAGCAGAAAAAGTAATGTTCATTTTCCCTTCTTTACCCTTCTTGGTTGTAACAAGTATAACCCCATTAGCTCCCCTTACCCCAAATATAGCCAACGATGATGGGTCTTTTAACAGTTCAATAGAATCTATGTCATTTGGATTGATATAACTAATGTCTTCACTAAAAATGCCATCAACCACATATAAAGGCTTGGTTTGATTTCTACTTACTGTACCCCTAATTCGAATATCTGGTTCTTGCCCTGGCTGGCCTGAATTAACAATAGATAAACCAGCCACTTTACCTTGTAGGGAAGCCACTGGGTTTGCGTTGGGTTTATTGGCTACTATATCACCCTCAACCCTGACTATTGATCCAGCAAGGTCTCTTTTTTTTGCTGTTCCATACCCAACAACAACAACTTCATCTAAAGATTCTACATCAATTGCTAATACGATGTTTAAAACCGTTTGGTTAGTTATTGCTATGGTCTTTTTTTGAAACCCAACATAACTAAATTCTAAGGTTTCTCCATTAGAGACCTCAATAGAATAATTTCCATCAAAATCAGTGCTAACACCTCTAGTGGTTCCTAAAACTATAACATTTACACCAGGTATGGGCATATTGTCTTCAGAACTAGTAACAACGCCCGTAACTGTATTTTGAGCAAAGCCACTAACGGAAACTAGAAAAAGTAGTAATAAAATAATTTTTGTTTTCATATATATGATTTGTATTAATTGTTAGTCAAGTACAAGATATAATCAATTTTGCTTTTGGAATAAAAAGCGTTTACACTTTAAATACGCCACAAAGTGTTAAAAAAACAGAAAAAGCTATATTTGAAGTATGTTGAAGCTACAAAAAAGTGAGCAAAAAGCCTAATTAAAACGTTATATGACGTATTAATGGCGTAAAAAAAAATAAGAATAACGTAATTTAATACGTCAATTATTCTAAATTTAACAAATAAGACGACATAGAAAAATCATTTTCTAAATTCAACTTCTTTTTTAATCTGTATCTATGTGTTTCTAGACCTCTTACAGATACATTCATTAAAGGTGCAATTTCCTTATTTGTTAAATTCATTTTGATGTATGCGCAGATCTTTAAATCTTTTGGAGTTAAGTTGGCATGTTTAGCTTTTAAGCTTTTAAAAAAATCTTCATGCACTTGATTAAAGTTATGCTCAAAAATCTTCCATTCATCTTTATGCGCAATTGAATTATCAACTTTTTTAAGAATTTTTTTATAAGAATATTGATTCTCAAAACTCTCTCTGTTCATCGATAATTCTTTCTTGATATCTTGAAGCGTTTCATTTTTCTTTACAAGAGCCATGGCCGTATTTGCTAATTGTTTGCTCTTTAATTTTACTTCATTTTTAAGAGCTTCATTTTTTAACTGTACAATTCTTTTTTCGTTTTCTAAAGTTTTCTCTCTTAATAATTCTTGTTGTTCTTTAGCGTATTTAATTTTTAACAAGCGTTGTTCTATGGTTATTTTTCTTTTATTAAAACCATAAATAACTACCATGATAAGTATGGCAATGAAAAGATATAAAATGTAACCTAAGGTATCTTTATACCATGGTGGCAACACCTGTATGTTAACTTTTATGGGCTGTGATGATTTACCTAGATAATTACTGGTTCTAAACAATATTGAGAAAGCGCCATCCTTTAAATTTGTAAGTTCTAATTTATTCTTATCTAACTTATTCCATTTAGAAGCATCTGCTTCAATTATTGAATATTCAAAATAATGATTGTTTGATTTTGGGGAAGAGACTGAAATACTCAAACTACTGTTTAACTTAAATTCTATAACTTTGTTAGGATTAATTTCTATTAATTCTTTATCAATTTCTATGTTATCAATAGTCGGTTTTTCTAAAATTACCTCTGAATTGGATTTTTTATCTATGAGCATAAAACCATCATTAAGATTGAGCGCATAAGTAGAATCGCTAATCTTAGAAATATTCTCAAACCCAACAATCAACCGGTTTTCAAAATAACTATTTGAAAGCGAAATATCTTTTTCTTCATGAGAAATAGCCTTAAAACTTACCACATCATTGGCTCCCTTAAATACTAACTGATCAACGTCCTCTTCTGAAATTATGTATGAATCTCTTCCAAAATTTTTATTTAATAAACTATCCGAAACAATACTATCTAAAATGGGTTCGTATTTTAGCCAGCCATCGTTTGTTTTAAAACAAATCTCATTTTTAATGTTATAAACCCGAACATTAAAATCAGAAAATTTTCCCTTGTTATTGTAATTTTCTATGCTAGTAATGGTATCGCAATTTGCGCTGAATTTTATTTTATATAAACCTTTGTAGGCATGTGCAGCCCATGCTGTATGTTGGTCTTCAAATACCAAAAAACGTATGGGCATTGTGGTTTGCCCCAAATGTTTAACTTCCCAAATATTGTTGGCTTTTTTAAACCTTACTAATCCAGCATACGTGCCTTCTATATATATGTTTTGATGCTCGGGCACCTTTTTTAAAGTCCAACCACCAGTGTAATTTGAAATAGGAATTAACTGCTTATCTTTAACTAAAAACGTTCCATCGTTATGCCCACAAAGAAGTTCTCCGTTTATAACTTTTAAATTCCATACTTGACTTTGAGAGCCTTTAATAAATTGCAGCTCATTGTTTTCATCTAAATAAAATAGCCCTGTATTGCTTCCTAAATAAATAGTTTCTTTAAACTTTACAACATCATATACGGCACCTAATCTTCCCGAAATATCATTAAAAAAATAATTACGGCTATTTAAATCTACAGATGCTAATCCATTATCCAGTCCCAGCCATAGGGTGTTTTTTTCATCAACATATTGGCCTAAAATGGTGTTATTAACCAGACCATTTTCTTTATTTACATGAAAAATAATATCTCCATTATGTTTTGTTAAATAAATGCCATCCTTGATGGTTCCAAAAATCATATTTCCATTTTTAAGGATGGAAAAATGATTGAGTTGGTGTTGCTTTATGAAATTATTAACTTCAAATTTTGTTGGCAGTAAAGTGTTATTGCTGTAGATAAAACACCCTTTTAAAGATGTGGTAATGAGTAGTTTAGAATTATATTCAACTACAGATATTACTTTTGTATCTATTAAAATATCATCCTTTATTACAGGGGCAAAAGACATGTTTTCTAACAAAAAGATGCCGTTTTTTAAAGTAGAAACATATAATTTATCTTTAACAACACTGCAAGAAATTATAGTAAATTTTTCACTTATTTTTTTTATTTCTCCTGTTGGATAATACAAATAAATATTAGAAAACGACCGAAAAACAACCATATTTTTATATGATAATATTTGCCAAATTTCCTCGTTTGATGAACTATTTTCTTTTATGGTATCGCTTAATGACGTATATATTAATTCACCTTTTAAATTATATTTCCAAAAACCAAACTCTTCATAAGAACCTGTATAAATTTTATCTTTTACAACTAAAACCGAACGAATGGTGGTCTTGTTTGGCAATTCTTTAAAATCCCATTTTAAACCATCATATTCTAAAAGTCCTTTGTTATTAGCTACATAAACTTTACCGTTGTCTGATTTTGAAACATCCCAATTTTGATTGCCTGCATTATATTCAGATAAAACATAATTTTGGAAATATGGGGTATATTGTGCATTGCCTATATAAGTGCTTAAAAATAAAGAAAATAGTATGATACGGCTGTAACTCATATTTGACAATACAATCAATTTAAGGATGCTTATTTGTTAAATAAAAAATGGAATGTTGAAAAATTATCTCATATTGAAAATTGAATTTCACCAGAAACAAATTTTTAAAAATTTATTAATGAAAGTAATCTTCTGAATCCATTTTATTGGATTATTTTATATTAATGGAGACATTCGCTTTAATATTTCTTGATGAATTTCCTATTCCAACATTATAGATTCCAGGTTCCACAACCCACTTTTTTAAGTCTACATGGTAATATGCCAGCTCCTGTACAGGAACTACTATATTAATAGTAACTGTTTCTCCGGCATTAACCAATACTTTTTCGAAACCTTTTAATTCTTGAGAGGCTCTTTCAACGTTTGAATCTTTTTTAGAAGTATATAGTTGAACAACCTCTTTTCCATCTATATTTCCTGTGTTTTCAACATCAACAGATATATAAATTGTTTCATTTTCAAGATAAGCTTCTTTTTTATCTGCATGCACATTTTTAATGTCGAAAGTGGTGTAAGACAATCCGTAACCAAATGGAAATAATGGTTCAATGTTTTTAGTGTCAAACCAACGATATCCGACTAAAAGTCCTTCATCATACGAAACAGTTTCGCCTCCAGGAAAACTATTGGTAGCATGAGCTGGTGAATCATGGATACTTTTAGGCATGGTCCACGGTAATTTACCAGAAGGATTTACTGTACCTAATAACACATCGGCTAAGGCATTTCCTCCTTCAGAACCATTAAACCAACTCCATACCAAGGCAGAAGATTTTTCTTTGATGCTATTGATGTCAAAAGGTGCTCCTGCAATCATCACAACAATGGTATTAGGGTTAACAGCCAAAACTTTATCAATGAGTTCTTCTTGTCCAAATGGCAATTTTAAATCAGTTCTGTCCGATGCTTCAGTTTCAAAATCACGATTAGAGCCTGCAAAAATAATGGTGACATCAGAAATTTTGGCAGCTTGGATGGCCTGCTCAAGCATTTCAGAATCTAATTCATTCATAGGCTCTGCTCTTGCTTGGGTTACCTCTCCAAATATGGCTTTCTTTTTAGGTGCATATCGTTCTTGATATCCTTCAGCATAATTGATTTTTATGGTTTCAGGAAGTCTGTTTTGTAAACCCTCTAAAGGTGTCACTTCTCTTTTGGTTTTTACGCCGGCACCAAAACCGCCTAAAGCATTTTTCTTTGTAGCATTTGCACCAATAACCGCCATAGTTTTAATCTCTGACAGGTTTATTGGTAATACTTTTTTTTCATTTTTAAGTAATACAACGGATTCTGAAGCAATGTCATAAGCGTCTTTAAAATGGGCTTCTGTATTTATACTCCCTTTTTTACGGTCTTCATTACCCATACTTTTTAAGGTGTACATTAACTGCAAAATTCGTTTTACGTGTTTGTCAATGTCATTTTCAGAAATTTTACCAGCTTTTAAAGAATCCATTAATGGGTCAGCCATAAAGAATTCATTGAATGGTTTTGGAGTTCCCATTTCAATATCCAATCCGCTTTTTAAAGATTTTACA